>LDZP01000082.1_pt1 | contig 107699 bp, 106 predicted proteins | sample 615351 | NCBI WGS metagenome assembly LDZP01 (sample SAMN03408296, study PRJNA278302) | terrestrial metagenome | isolation source: oil reservoir sample I1 | place: USA: Alaska, North Slope, Ivishak formation | collected 2013
CGCAAGGCAGCACCCCGTGCCGGCTCGCAGAAGTCGACCGGCACACCGAGAACCCCGGTATCGCTCTCCTCGCTCTGGCAACAGAGCGCGTGAGAGGGGGTAAGAATCCGCGATTCTATTCTTTGAATGAATCGTCGGAGGGTTCAATAAGTAGTGGTTGATACCTTAGCGGCATCATCCTTTAGCGAGATAATCCCTTAGCGACATAGCCGAAACCCGCGCATGCCTAAATGAAAGTGATCGGCATGCGCGGCGTTGTAATCAGGCCCTAGCACGTTTCCAAAGGTATCGCAGGCACCATCGCGCGCGGCGCGCAAGAACTCTCCCGTTGCACCTTCATCATCCCAGTGGTTGATCAGCGTAATGCGCTGGCCGTTCTCCAGCTGAAACCCCACCACATCCAGCGCTTCGGCGGTGGCGTGTTCGCTGCGCCTGCCGGTTTCGCGGCCATACACGTTACGACAGGCAAAGCTACCCACATGGTTAACTTGGCGCACTCGGCTACCCATGATCTCTTGTGCGGCAGGCTGAAGCGCGTGACGTTCATACATGACCCACGCCAGTGCCAGCGGGCAGGAGGCCACGAAGCTTTGGTTGAACGCGACGCCGCTAGACTGCAGGCGGACGATATTGGTGAGCGGGCAGCTGGCCGTGGGCGAGTAATCTGCCAAGGGCGTGTAGCGAAGCTCGCCCTCGGGAACCGTATCTAACGCGGCTAAACAGCCAGCGCGGTCATCCGCTAAGCGGCTGAGCTTGAGCTGAGTGATGGGGGTAATGGGGTCGTCAATGTGCAGCGGTGCCCACGGTACCCAGTGGCGGGGAATCTCAATTAGGCCTTTTTGCAGGGCTACGCCTAGCGCAATCAAACCTAAAATAAACAGGGTACTGCGCATGCTGGCCTCCTTGTATATCACTGCCAACGCTACAGTCGCGGCGTTGGGTGTGCGATACTGCGCAGCCTTGTTATTCTGCTACAGTCGCTACGCTTATTTTTTCGCTACTTTTTTCTGCCAACTGAGGGGAAGGCGCTTCATGTCCCAAGGTACGCTGTTTATCGTTTCTGCCCCGTCGGGTGCTGGCAAAACTAGCTTGGTGCGCGAGCTAATCGACAGCCTGGATGGGATTCAAGTGTCGGTGTCGCACACTACGCGTGCCAAACGCGAAGGTGAGGTAAATGGCGTAAATTACCATTTCATCGATGTGGCCGAGTTTGAAGCGATGATCGCGCGGGGTGAGTTCTTCGAGTATGCCAACGTATTTGATCATTACTACGGCACCTCGCGCCAGGCGGTAGAGGAATTGCTGGCAGCAGGGCAAGACGTTATTTTGGAAATTGATTGGCAGGGCGCTCAACAGGTGCGCAAGCAAGTGCCTGATGCGGTGTCGATTTTTATTCTCCCGCCCTCGTGCGATGAGCTGGAGCGTCGCCTTGCTAGCCGCGGCACCGATGAACATGCGGTCATTGCTCGGCGCATGCGCGATGCAGTAAGTGAAATGTCTCATTACCATGAATATGATTATCTGGTCGTTAACGATGACTTCACCACAGCGCTGCAAGAGTTGCAGTCATTGGTGATCAGCCGCCGCTTAAGCCGCTCGGTAATGAGCAAGCGCCATGCACCGCTGTTGGCTGCGCTCTTGTCACAGGCGCCTGCGGTCGAGTAATCTATTCGGTCATATTATTTTCTATTGCACTGCATTATTTTTTGCACCACTTTTTTCGCTGGGTCGACCCCGTTCTCTTTTTTATGACGGCGTCGGCCCGGTTCCGTCATTACAGGAAGGCTCCCATGGCTCGCGTAACCGTTGAAGATTGTCTTGAAAACGTTGAAAACCGCTTTAAGTTAGTGATGATTTCCACCCAGCGTGCTCGCCAGTTGGCGCGCGGCTCCCGCGATGCGCTTTTGCCTTGGGAAAACGACAAGCCCACGGTCATGGCATTGCGTGAAATTGCTGCCGGCCTAGTGGATCACACTGTACTGGACGAGCCCGTTGAAGCTGCCGTTCGCCCGCGCCCGGCCATGGCGCCTACCCATATCGACGACTAACGTTTACAACGAACCGATAGAGGCGCGGTAGATGTTCACTATTGATGACCTGGCCGATCGACTCGGCGGCTATTTACCCCCGGATGAGATCCAGCAGGTCAAGCGTGCCTTCTACTACGCCGAGCAGGCCCATGATGGCCAACGACGGCGCTCCGGCGAGCCTTATGTGACCCACCCACTGGCGGTGGCGAATATTCTTGCCAATATGCACATGGATCATCAAAGCCTGATGGCCGCCATGCTGCACGACGTTATCGAAGATACCGGCGTTTCCAAAAAAGCCCTTGAGGCTCAGTTTGGCAAACCGGTGGCAGAGCTGGTGGATGGGGTCTCCAAGCTTACCCAAATCACCTTTGAAGACAAAGCGGTTGCCCAGGCAGAAAATTTTCAAAAGATGGTGCTGGCGATGTCGCGGGATATCCGCGTCATTATCGTTAAGCTGGCCGACCGGCTGCACAATATGCGCACTCTGGGCGCGCTGCGTCCGGACAAAAAGCGCCGTATTGCCCGTGAAACGCTGGAAATCTATGCCCGCATTGCTGGGCGGCTGGGTATCAACACCATTCGCGTTGAGCTTGAGGATCTCTCCTTCCAAGCGATTCACCCCATGCGTGCCGAGCGCATCAAACACGCGGTGGCTAAAGCCCGTGGCCATCGGCGCAGCGCCATGCGTGAAATTCAGTCATCGTTGCAAAAAAGCCTGGATGAAGACGCGCTGAACGGCACGGTGATTGGGCGTCAAAAGCATCTATTGTCGATTTACAAGAAAATGCGCGACCAGCGCAAACCCTTTGTCGAAATTATGGATGTGTTTGGGTTCCGCATTATTACCGAAGACGTGGCCAGCTGTTACCGTATTTTAGGCGTGGTGCATAATCTCTATAAACCAGTGCCTGGGCGTTTTAAAGACTATATTGCCATTCCCAAAGCCAACGGCTACCAGAGCCTGCATACCACCCTGTTTGGCTCCCGTGGTATGCCCATTGAAGTGCAGATACGCACCCGCGAAATGGAAGCCATGGCCAATAACGGCATTGCCGCCCATTGGCTATACAAGGCAGGGCAAACCTCGCACCCGATTGCCGAAGGCAGCCATGCCCGCGCCCGCGCCTGGGTGAAAGGCCTGCTGGAAATGCAGCGCCACGCCGGTGACTCTTTGGAGTTTATCGAACACGTTAAAAACGACCTGTTCCCCGACGATATCTACGTATTTACCCCCAAAGGCGACATTATGGAGCTGCCTCAGGGTGCTACCGTGATCGACTTTGCCTATACCGTGCACACCGATATCGGCAATAACTGCATCGCCTGCCGGATAGATCGCCATTTGGCACCGCTTTCGACGCGTTTAGAAAGCGGCCAGACGCTAGAAATTATCACCGCCCCCGGTGCCCGCCCCAATCTTGCCTGGCTCAACTTTGTCACCACGGCAAAGGCGCGTTCAGCGATTCGTCATGCGCTCAAATATCAACAGCAAGCCGAAGCGGTCATGCTGGGGCGGCGGTTACTAAATAAAGCCTTGGCACCGTTTGATACTAGCTTGGAAGAGCTGGATGACAGTGTCATCAAGCGGGCCTTCAAAGAGTTGGATGTGTCGTCTGAAGAGTCGCTGCTGGAGTCGATTGGCTTGGGTAATCGCATGACGCATGTGGTGGCTCGTCGTCTATTGGATGCTGCACACGGCGATGACGCTTATGCGCGCCCAGCGGCGGGCGTTGAGGGCAATAAAGCCGTGGTGATCAGCGGCAGCGAAGGCATGGTGACCAACTTTGCGCGCTGCTGTCACCCGCTACCGGGCGACCCGGTGGTGGGGCATCTTTCTACGGGCAAAGGCTTGGTGGTGCATCGCGCTGAGTGTAAAAACGTCATTGATAAGAACTTTGCCGATAAAAACGACCCCGATAAGCTCTTCGCGCTTGAATGGTCAGACACAATCGATGAAGACTTCCCGGTTGCGCTACGTATCGAAATTGAGAGCCGCCGAGGGTTAGTCGCAGAGCTTGCCGGTTTAGTGACGGATGCCGACGCTAATATCGAGCGGATTGGTATTGAAGAGCGTGATGCCCGCCTGTCGACAGTGACACTGACGCTGTCAGTGAAAGGCCGCGTGCACCTAGCGCGGATTATTAAACGCATCCGTAATCTTCCCAACGTTGGCAAAATTACCCGACTCGCCAACTAGCCAGCCAGCTAATAACCAGCTAACCAGCTAACACCGACGATAAAAGCCTATTGATTAAATCGTTCGTAGTATAGTTTACTTAGTTTTTATTAACGACTGAAGGAGCGAAACATCGTATGAGCAATAAGGCTGTTATCAACACCAGCAAAGCCCCCGCGGCTATTGGCCCTTACTCCCAGGCTATTAAAGCGGGTAACACCGTTTATCTTTCCGGGCAGATACCGCTAAACCCTGAAACGATGGCGATTGTCTCTGAGGATTTTGAAGCCCAGGCGCGCCAGGTCTTCACCAACCTGCAAGCGGTGTGTGAAGAAGCGGCGGGCTCGCTCAGTGACATCGTGAAATTGAATCTCTATCTCGTAGACTTGGATAACTTTGCCATTGTTAACCAAGTCATGGAGGAGTTCTTCACCGCTCCTTTCCCCGCCCGCGCCGCCGTTGGCGTGAAAGCGCTGCCCAAAGGCAGCCAGGTAGAAGCAGAAGCAGTGATGGTCATTGGTGACTAGGCCGACATTTTTATAGGGGCTAGTTTTATAGAGACTAGTTTTATAGGGGCTAGTTTATAGCCCCTATTTTGTAGCCCCTAGGCTTTGTTTAGCGCTAGAAAGCCGCCCTCTTTGAGCACCTGAGCATACCCTTCGCGGTAGCTGGGAAAACGGAATTGATAGCCGGTGTCAAGAATGCGCTGGTTATCGCAACGTTTGCTGGCGCGGCGGCGTAAAGGCGATTGCATGGTTTCCGTCGCCTCTACTTTCAGCTGCTGAGCCAACCACATCATCACGTTATGCATAGTGACGGGTTCGCAATCGCTACCCAGGTAGATATCCGCCAGTGAGTGCCCGCTCTCCTGATAGCGAATCAGATGGGCAATAATGCCGGTGCAGTCGTCGCGATGAATGCGGTTGGAGTAAATCACCGGCGTGATGGCGGCCACGCGGCCTTCGGCAACCTGGTGAATCAACCGATCGCGGCCTGGGCCATAAATGCCCGAGAAGCGAATAACGGTGCCCGGCAGCGAATGATTGAGCAGCGCCTGTTCGGCTTCACACATTAGAGTGCCAGAGAAGCTGGTTGAGCCCGTGGGGCTTTCTTCGTTGACCACTTCACCTTCCTGCTGGCCATGCACACTGGTCGATGACACAAAAAACACCCGACGCGGCGGCGTTTTGTGCTGTTCCATCACCTTTAGCACGCGCTTTAAACCTTCGGGGTAGGCGCTTTGGTAGGCGCTTTCTTCAAAATGGTCAGCGCTGACGGTATACACCACGTAATCAGCCTGGGGCAGGCGTTTGGCATCCGCCTCTTCAAGGCTATTCAAATCCAGCGCCAGCGGTTTGATGCCGGTGCCCTTCAAGGCCTCGACGTTGCGGCGTAACCCGATCACTTTGTGCCCTTCATCGAGCAACTCGCGGCCAAGGTTGATCCCAATATCGCCACAGCCGATAATCAGTACGGTTAGCTTCACCGTGTTCACTCCTCTTGATTAATATTCCCTATTAGATGCAAAGTCTCTATCAAGAGCGTCTCTAACAACAATGACATTGACCCGTGACATTGTCGGACGAGAAGACCGTCGGCAGAGTTTGCTTGTCCTTTTCCATCCCGCTGACTGTCATGATGCTAGTCACCAGCTGCTACGAGAGGATGCCACTGGCACCGCTATGACTTTAACAGAACTTCGCTATATCGTAACCCTCGCTCAAGAACGCCACTTTGGCCGCGCGGCAGAACGCTGCCATGTTTCACAGCCAACGCTCTCGGTGGCGGTGAAAAAGCTGGAGGAGGAGCTTGAAACGCCGCTGTTTGAGCGCTCCAAATCCACCGTTCAGGTGACGCCGCTGGGCGAAAAAATTGTTGCCCAGGCCCAGCGCGTGCTGGAACAGAGCAGCCTGATTTTTGAGCTGGCCAGCGCGGGTAAAGATCAGCTGGCCAACCCGCTGCGCATTGGCGCTATTTATACGATTGGACCGTACCTATTTCCCCACCTAGTGCCCGCGCTGGCGAACGCAGCCCCGCAAATGCCGCTGTATATCGAAGAGGGCATGACCGGCACGCTGCGTGCCAAGCTAAGAAGCGGCGAGCTGGATGTGATTATTGTCGCGCTGCCGTTTACTGAAACTGATGTGGTCACCAAGGCAATCTACGACGAAGCGTTTGAAGTGTTGATGCCCGCCAATCACTCGTGGGTGGAGCGCGAAGCGATCAACAAAGAAGATTTATTGGAAGAGCGCCTGCTGCTGCTCGGTGAAGGCCACTGCTTCCGCGACCAAATTCTGGAAGCCTGCCCAGCGATTACCCAAAAGCTCAATAGCCCCAACAACACGCTGATTGCCGAAGGCGGGTCGCTGGAAACCATTCGCCATATGGTGGCCTCTCGATTAGGTATCACGGTGCTGCCGCAGTCGGCGCTGGGTACTGATCAGTATGAAAATGCCATGCTGGTCAGCCGGCCGTTTGTGGAGCCAGCGCCGTCGCGCACCGTGGCGATTGCCTGGCGGGCGAGCTTTCCGCGCCCCAAAGCCATTGAGGCGCTGATTCAGGCGATCAGCCATTGCAAGCAGCCTGCCAAAACCGTGAAAAGCGTTTCAAAAACCAGCGCAAAAACGACGCTATGAGCGATCTCTCTGCCCCCATTACGGCGCTGAAAGGCGTGGGTGAAGCCCTAGCCCTAAAGCTTGGCCGGTTGGGGATCGAGCGGGTGAGTGATCTGCTGTTTCACCTGCCGCTGCGCTATCAGGATCGCACGCGGCTGACGCCCATCGGCCTGCTGCGCGCCGGGCAAGAAGCGGTCATTGAAGGCGAAGTGACCGCCTGCGATGTCGTCAAAGGCCGCCGCCGCAGCCTGCTGGTGCGCCTACGCGATGCCAGCGGTATTTTGAGCCTGCGCTTTTTTCACTTCTCACCGGCGCAGCAACAACAGCTGCGCCCCGGCGCGACGGTACGGGCGTTCGGCGAAGCGCGGGCAGGCGCGACCGGCTTAGAGATCTACCACCCGGAATACCGCCTCAGTGGCGGCAGTGAAACCCCGGTAGACGAGTACTTCACGCCGATTTATCCCACCACCGAAGGCTTGAACCAACCGCGCCTGCGCGCCTTGGCTCAGCAGGCACTCGGGCTGCTCGATAACGCCCCTGAAGCGCTGCCCGACGTGATACCCGATGCGCTTCTCACGCGTTTTCAGCTACCGGGCTTACACGCCAGCCTGCACTTGCTGCACCAGCCACCGCCCGATGTGAATATAGCGCAGTTGACCAGCGGCCAGCATCCGGCCACGCGGCGGCTAGCGCTGGAAGAGCTGCTTGCCCACCAATTAAGCCTGCGTGAAGTGCGCCTGCGTATTCAGGCCGATGGCGCGCCGACGCTGCTCTCTGGCCGCAGCCTGCAGGCGCGCTTTTTGGCTCAGCTACCGTTTGCGCTCACCGGTGCCCAGAGGCGCGTGCTGGAAGAAATCGGCCACGATTTAAGCCGCCCCGCACCGATGCTACGGCTGATTCAAGGCGACGTTGGCTCGGGTAAGACCGTGGTGGCTGCCATGGCGGCGCTGTGCGCCCTGGCAGGCAACTGCCAGGCGGCAATCATGGCACCCACTGAAATCCTCGCTGAGCAGCACTTCCGCTCGTTTAAAGCCTGGTTTGAGCCGCTGGGCATTGAAGTGGCGTGGCTGGCGGGCAAGCTCAAAGGCAAAGCGCGGCTGGATGCCAAAGCAGCGATTGCCGATGGCCGCGCGCGCATGGTGGTGGGCACCCACGCGCTGTTTCAGGACGACGTGCATTTTGAGTGTTTAGGGCTGGCGATTATTGACGAACAGCACCGCTTTGGCGTGCATCAGCGCCTGGCGCTGCGCGAAAAAGGCGAAGCGGGCGGGCTGACGCCGCACCAGCTGATCATGACCGCAACACCGATTCCTCGCACCCTGGCCATGAGCGCTTACGCAGACCTGGATGTCTCGGTGATCGACGAGCTGCCCCCCGGCCGCACGCCGGTGAAAACCGTGGTGGTGCCCGATGAGCGCCGCCCTGAAGTAGTGGAGCGCATTCGGCTTGCCTGCAGCGAAGGCCGCCAAGCGTATTGGGTGTGCACGCTGATTGATGAATCCGAGGTGTTGCAGTGTCAGGCCGCCGAGGTCACCCGCGATGAGCTAACCATAGCGCTGCCCGAGCTTGCCGTTGGGCTGGTTCACGGGCGCATGAAATCGAGCGAAAAAGCCGAGGTCATGGCGGCGTTCAAAGCGGGTGAGCTGGATTTATTAGTAGCGACCACGGTCATCGAAGTAGGCGTCGATGTACCCAACGCCAGCCTGATGATTATTGAAAACCCCGAGCGGCTAGGGCTTTCCCAGCTTCACCAGCTGCGCGGCCGGGTCGGGCGCGGCAGCACAGAAAGCTTCTGTGTGTTGCTTTACCATCCGCCGCTATCGAAAAGCTCCCGCCAACGCTTGGCGGTGATGCGCGAAACCAATGATGGTTTCCGCATTGCCGAGAAAGACCTGGAAATTCGTGGCCCCGGCGAAGTGCTCGGTACCCGCCAAACCGGCCTGGCACAGATGAAAATCGCCGACCTGGAGCGCGATGCGGACTTATTAGAGCGTGTAACGGCGCTTGCTCAAACGCTGCAAGGCAACAGCGACGTCACCGCCGTGCTGGTGCGCCGCTGGCTAGGTGAAGCCGCAGGGCGTTACGGGCAGGTCTAGGCTTTTAGGTGCTTGCGCTAGCGCTGCTTGGCTCGGGCGCTTCACTTCCTACCAAGCGATTGGCGGCTTCGCCCAGCGGGGGTAGCTGCTCGGTAATCAGGCGTAGCTGGCTTTGAATCGGGCGATAAAGCGCGACGGCTCGCTCGTCTGCCACCGCGCTCTGCTCTTCCAACTGGGTTAACAGTTCGGCGGCGTGGTCCGTGAGCGCCTCAACCGGCTGGCGCTTATTGAGCTGTTCGGCGATCTGGCCTAGCAACTCACCAATGCGTTTTGCCACTGGCACAAACGTGGCGTCGTCTTCATCGTCTGCCAGCTGATGGCGGTGAGCGCCCAGGGCGGAAAGGTGGCTGAGCAGGGTGTTGGAAAGCACCAGAAAGCGCAGGCCGTTATCCGCATCCTGCTTTCGGTAGTGCCCCGGCTCGTGGAGCATATTGGTCAGCAGCGTGGAAAGCGCCGCATCGGCGTTATGGGCATTACGCCGCGCCAGGCGATAGGCCAAATCATCCTGCTTGCCTTCTTCGTACTGATGAATAATCTCTTCCAGGTAGCGGCGGTGGTTGTTCAGCGCGTTGGCGGCCTCACGGTAAAGCCTGCGCCCTTGCCAGTCGGGCAGAATAAAAAACACCGCGAGCCCTGCGATCAGCGAGCCGATCAGGGTGTCGAACAGGCGCGGTAAGATCAGGTTAAAGCCATCGCCTACTTGGTTGAAGCTGCACATTACCAGCAGGGTGATAGAGGCGGTGGCGATCACGTAGTGTTTTTCACGATTGGCGAAAAACGACACCCCCGCGGCTACGGCGATCATGCTTTGCACCAGCGGGTGTGGAAAAAGCGTGATCGACGCCCAGCCCACTACCAAGCCCAACACCGTGCCTATCATCCGCTGAGATAAAAACCGCCGCGTGGTGGCAAAGTTGGGACGACACACAAACAGCGTGGTGAGCAGAATCCAAAAACCCTGCTCCGGGTCGATCCACTGCAGCAGCCCGTAGCCGACCATCAGCGCGATAGAAAGCCGCACCGCGTGGCGAAAGGTGGGTGAGCCTAAGGTGAAGTTGAGACGCACGCGTTTCCACGCTTCCAACACGCTTGAGGGTGAGCGGTCATAGAGCGCGCTGTCTCGCCTTTCCTCGCTGGCATCGGGGTTGTGGGCTCTGGAAAGCTGGGCTTCCAGAGTGGCAAGGTTCTCAGCTAAGGCACTGAGTGGGTAAAGCAGCAGACGCCATTCGGGCTTGCCCCGGTCGCGCAGGTTCTCAATCGAGGCGTGTAAGTCGGCCAGCGCTTCTTCGCTTTGCCGGTGATCAAACGGGCGGTTGAGCAGTAGCGATTTCGCCAGCTGGCGGCAGGCGCGACCCTGTTGATCCAGCAGCCGCTGGCAGCGAAACAGTACATCGTGGTGGAAAAATGCTTTGCTGAGCGCGCTATAGGGGTAGTGGGTGGAGCTTGCCCGTTCGTGAATATCCTGGGCGATAAAGTAAATGCGCAGGTAGCGGTTGAGCTTGCGGTCGCCGCGCTGGCCTTCTAAGCGCCTGAAAATCATCTCTTTAGCTTGGTTGAGCGCATCGACCACTTTGCCGTTCTGGCGCGCCAGGGCCACTCGGCGGGCTTCTACATCGACACCGCGCACCGGTTCAAACAGCGCTGATTTAAGAATCAAAAACTCGCCCAGTGCTTTATAAACCCGCGCCATGCTTTGCTTCACCGGCTGGCGGGAAAACAGCGCGCACCACACGATTGAAATAACCCCGTACCACGCCGCACCGGCCAACAGCAGCAGCTGGCGTGCCGCTACGTCTTCATCTACCCCGCCGTGCTGTTCAATGTTGATCATTGAGTAGATCGACAGGATCAGCGTGCCAGAGGTAATGGTGGCGTAACGCTGGCCGATAGCACCGAGCATGATGAGGGTAAAGGTCGAAAGCCCCAGCCCCACAACAAATAGCCACGGCCAGGGAAACAGCCACTGCACAATAAAGGAGGCTGAGGTAAAACATACCAGGGTTACCAGCAGGGCTTGAAAGCGGCCTTGCCAGCTATCGTCGGTTTCCGACAGCGCACTGGCGATAATGCCCAGAAATAGCGGAATCACCAGTTCCACATTGCCCATAAGACTACTAAACAGCCATGCACCGCTGAACGCTATAAAAACGCGCAGGCTGTAGGCGAATTTATCAAGAGTCCAAAGACGCCGAAGCGACAACGAAATGGGCATAGAGGCTCTTATGAGTGATTGTTAATGCTGTGGGTGATTGTTAATGCTGTGTGTGATTGTTAATGCGTAGTATAACAAGACTGGTAAACTTTAGTATAACTAGGCTGGGGGCGTTAGGCGTTAAAGGGGGGAAAGAGGAAAACCCCACCACGCGGACGTGGCGGGTGGGGCTAACATTGGCAGTTACAAACAGTGGCAGCGACCAGTGGCAGTTACAAACATTAGCAGCTACAAATACTTGAGTAGTTTTTGCAGCTTATTCATATCGGCGGAGTCACCCACTAAGCGCACGCTGCCGTCCATCATGCCGTCGAGAAAGGCCTGCTGGGTTGGCTTTTTGAGCACTTTCAAGGCGGTTGCCTGATCGCGGAAACGCAGTTCTAGATCCAAGTCCACCGGTAGCCCTTTAGCGGAGCTGATGCTTTTCGGCGTCATCCGGTAGTGGCGGGCAATGCTTAGATCTTCGGTGGCGATTCCCCAATCAAGGCCGCGCATGCGTTCTAACTGTTCGCGAAAGCGCGGCTTGCGGCGCAGGGCGCGTTTGAGCAGTAAGCTCAGCAGCCACAGCGTCAGCTTGAGCTTCATTAGGAAACCGCGTCCTTGAGGGCTTTGCCTGGCTTAAAGGCAACGTTTTTGCTGGCCGGAATTTGCAGTGGCGCACCGGTTTGCGGATTTTTGCCGGTACGTGCAGCGCGCGCGCGCACCGTGAAAGTACCAAAGCCGATGAGAGCGACGTCTTCGCCCTTGGCGACACTGTTGGTGATTTCATCCAGAATCACATTCAGCACTTGGCCTGCTTTTTCTTTGGACAGGTCGGCGCTTTCAGCGATGGCAGCAGCGAGTTCAGGTTTGCGCATAAGGAGTCTCTCTTTAGTCAATAAGCGGATAATAAACAAACAAATAATAAGCAAGCGAACGTTGGTGAAGAATCGAGCCTTTGTTAAAGAATCGAAACTTCGTCAAGTGCCTGGCGCTGAGTGCGTCACCACTATGCGTCACCACCAATAGGTTAGCTGCTCAAGGGCAGCTACTCTAGCCTAGTCGTGAACGCGGCGAAAATCAGCCTAGCAGCGCAGGCGCTGCTCTGGAAAGCTCCACTTTCCTTCTCACGCAGCCACCTGTCAACGCAAAACCAATCAAACGTCCGTCTTTATTTTCAGCTAAGGCGCTGATATCAGAACCTTGGCCTTCAATACGCCAGCGTTCTGGCCTTGTGTGCGGTGGGTAGGCAACCACGGGCAATAAGGGCGTTTTCACCACGATCGGCCAAGCGCCGAAGCTAACAGGGGTGGGTGTGCCCGCAAGGGTGGCCGCCAATGCCTTGGTGCTTGCCTGCAGCGGCTGTACGTACATGGCATTAACGCCATCCACGCAGGCTACATCGCCTAAAGCGTACACATCCTGATGCGATGTACGTAAGTAGCGGTCAACGTCTATGCCGCTCGCCGTGACAGCTAATCCAGCGGCTTGGGCAAGCGCTGTGCGTGGGGTAAGGCCGGTGGCCATTAGCACCAGATCAGCGCTGACGGTGTCGCCGTTATCCAGACGTAATAGGATGTCTTCGCCGTTTTCGGCCGCGATGGAATCAATCGAGCGGCCAAGGTGAAGGTGGATACCTGCTTCGCTAAAGGCATCGCTTAGGGCGTTTCCCAGCGGCGGCGGTAGCAGCCGGGCAAGCAGGGTGGCTTCAGGGGCGATAACGCTGACCTGATGACCGCCAGCGTGCAGGTCGTTGGCAAATTCACAGCCAACCAGCCCCGCGCCAACAATCGCTACCCGTGAAGAACCGTGGCCTAACGCCTTATGAAAGCGGCGGTAGTCATCTAGGTCGTTGATAGAAAAGCAGCGTGGCACCACGCTGGGGGCAATGTTATGTGAGGCGGTGTTATCTGAAGAGATACTAAAAGGCACGCGGGGTTCAGCGCCTGTTGCTAATACTAGAGTGTCGTAGGTTAGGCGGTCTTCACTGGTTCCATTGCGGTCTTCCAGAACCACGGTTTTGTTATCCACATCCAGGGTGGTTACTTGGGTGTGGATAACCACGCGGGCGTTTAGCTCTTCGCCAAGTTCAGCGGCGCTTCGCTGGGCTAATTTTTCGGGGGTTAAGCGTTTGGCAAAGCCGGTGGAGAGCAGCGGCTTGCTGTAGTCATCACCGCTGTCTGCACTTACTAATGTGATTGAGCGTTGGTCGCCTAGGCGGCGTAATGCGCGGGCAAGGCCAACCCCCGCCATTCCCGTGCCAATAATGACCAACGCCGCGTGAGACGAAGAAGACGGGTGAGACGAAGCAAGCTGAGTCGTTGAGGTTAGCTGTTGATAGGCTACGGGCATGCAGACACCAAAAGGGTCGCTAAAAAAGTCGTTGGCATAAAAAGCCTGTAAGTGCGCCATGTTACACTAAGTGCCCCGATTTTTTGCGCACGATAGCGGGTGATCTTGATCTACCTTCGCGCTAGGCTATTCCCCTGTCTGTTATTTTTGTCCTTTGTTTTTCGTGAGGTAAGCATGGATCGTTCACTGTTGCGGCCGAAGGGATTAGCTCGCGTTGCAGATTTTTTACACTTAATGCGCCTAGACCGGCCGATTGGCACGTGGCTGCTGATGTGGCCGACCCTTTGGGCGCTATGGATTGCCGCGCAAGGCGTGCCAGGCCGGAATATCCTGCTCATTTTTATTGCCGGCGTTTACGTGATGCGCGCCGCTGGCTGCGTCGTTAACGATTATGCAGACCGGCATTTCGATGGCCATGTGAAGCGCACTAAAAACCGTCCGCTGGCGACGGGAAAAATCAGTGAAACCGAGGCTCAGCTGCTCTTTATTGCCCTGGTGGCGGGGGCGTTTATTCTGGTTTTGCTGACTAATTGGTTTACGGTGGCGCTCTCGCTAGGGGGTGTGGCGCTGGCGATTATTTATCCGTTTATGAAACGTTACACCCACTTCCCGCAGGTGGTGCTGGGGGCGGCGTTCTCTTGGTCGATCCCGATGGCCTTTGGTGCAGTGCTGGGCCATGTGCCGCTTGAAGCCTGGCTACTTTTTTGCGCCAACGTACTATGGACCGTCGCCTACGATACCCAGTACGCCATGGTAGACCGCGACGATGATTTGAAAATTGGCATTAAATCGACGGCGGTACTGTTTGGTAGCGCGGATCGTTTGATTATCGGCTTGCTTCAGGTGGCTACGCTCATACTGCTGGCGTGGGTAGGCTGGCGGATTGGCTTAGGCGGTTTTTTCTGGCTGGGGCTTGCTGCGATGGCGGCAACATTCGTGCATCAGCAGCGCTTAATTCGCCATTGTGAGCGGGACGCTTGCTTCCAGGCGTTCTTGAATAATTTTTGGTCGGGCCTGCTGATTTTTGCAGGCATTGCGCTAAGTTGGTGGCCTGCGGCGGGCTAATAGCGGCTACTCTGATTAGACTGTTTTGATAAGACTGTCACGAGATTGTCATCAAGTCATGATGTTATCGTCACTGATATGTCATTGCATGATCTTTCTTTGAACACCGTGAGGCTCTGGTATGACCGCCAAGACCGTTCTGATTGTCGATGATGAGTCGTCGATTCGCGAGATGATCGCGGTAGCGCTGGAAATGGCTGATTATCGCGTACTCGAAGCAGATAACGCCCAGGATGCTCATGCCATGGTGGTTGACCATCAACCCGACTTGCTGCTGCTTGACTGGATGATGCCCGGCACCAGCGGTATTGAGCTTGCCAGGCGCTTAAAGCGTGAAGAAACGACTGCCGATATCCCTATTATTATGCTGACCGCGAAAGGCGAGGAAGATAATAAGATTCAAGGGCTTGAAGCCGGCGCTGACGATTATATTACGAAGCCTTTTTCGCCCCGTGAGCTAGTCGCACGGTTAAAGGCGGTGCTACGTCGTGCGACCCCGCGTGGCGTTGAAGACCCCATTGAGGTTAACGGCCTGTTGCTTGATCCGGTGAGCCATCGGATAAGCGCACACGGCAAAGCGTTGGAAATGGGCCCTACTGAATATCGTCTGCTGCAGTTTTTTATGACCCATCAAGAGCGCGCCTACACGCGCAGCCAGCTGCTTGACCAGGTGTGGGGTGGCAACGTTTACGTTGAAGAGCGCACGGTAGATGTGCATATTCGTCGGTTGCGCAAAGCGTTGGGCGAAGTACATCAACATCTGATTCAAACGGTTCGGGGCACCGGTTACCGTTTCTCTGCTCGGGGGTAAATGTGCGCTTATGGAGCCGTGAGCTGTGGCGCTTAGCGTGGCTAGCCGCACTAGGTGCTAGCGTTGGCTGGCTACTGGGTGCGGCTGGGCTTGGGCTGGCTGTTGGGCTTGCGGTATGCCTGTTTTATCACCTGCGGCAGTTGCGTGCTTTGTACCAGTGGCTAACCCTTCACCCCCACGATGAACCGCCTGCCGCACAGGGCATGTGGGGGGAAATGTTTGATCGGTTATACCGCTATCAAAAAAGCCAGCGCATTACTCAGAACCGGCTACGCGCTACGTTAGCGCGTATTCAAGAATCATCTGAAGCGATGCGCGACAGCGTGGTGATGCTTGACCGCCACGGTGATCTTGAATGGTGGAACAGCGCGGCGACTAACATGCTAGGGCTGCAAACCGCCCATGACCGCGGCCAGCACATTACTAACTTGCTACGCGATCCGAGCTTTATTAGCTACTTTAATGCGTGCGACTATAGTGAGCCGCTAACGCTAAGGTCGCCGATTGATGAACGCTGTATCCTGCAGTATCAAATCACGTTGTACGGTGATGACGAGCGGCTTGTCATGGCGCGGGATATCACCCGCTTGCATCGTCTGGAGCAGATGCGCCGTGATTTTGTCGCTAACGTCTCCCACGAGCTGCGCACCCCTTTAACGGTTCTTTCCGGTTATTTAGAAACTTATAGCGATTTAGCTGAGCAGCTCCCGCCGCGCTTAGGCAAGGGTATTCATCAAATGCAGGAGCAAACTCAGCGAATGCAGAATTTGGTGAATGATTTATTGCTGCTGTCCCGCTTAGAGATTGACCAAGGCGGTAAAGATCATCACCCGCTGTTAATGGCACCATTACTGCAGAGTGTTTGTAATGATGCGCTGGCGTTATCGCATCAGCGTCATAGTATTACCGTTGCCGTCGAAAGCGATGCTCGTTTGCTGGGCAGTGAGCAGGAGATTCGCAGCGCTGTTTCTAATCTCGCCTTTAATGCGGTTCGCTACACTCCCCCTGGCAGTCATATCACGTTACGTTGGAAAGCACTGCCTGATGGCGGCGGCTGCATTGACGTTGAAGATAACGGTGAAGGCATTGACCCGGTGCATATTCCTCGCTTAACCGAGCGGTTTTACCGTGTCGATAAAGGCCGCAGCACCGCGACCGGCGGCACGGGTTTAGGGTTAGCCATTGTTAAGCACGTGCTATTGCGACACGATGCGCAGCTGCAAATTGAATCCCACCCCGACAAAGGGGCCGTGTTCCGTTGTGTTTTCCCCGCCTCACGTTTTCTCCTATCAGAAACATATGCCTAGCGCATAATGCTTGCAGACATACTACGTGTAGAAGTGGGCAGTATCGGCACCAGCTTGGTAAAGCGGTGCGCATGTGCCATTTTTACACAACTTTTGGTGCCCCTTATATGTAGTTATGCGCTTTTTTGGGCGCATTTTTTATTGTAAATAACTGATTATAAATTGGTTATTTTTTATTATGGCTACATGGCATACCTTCTGCAGGTTTCTATTTAAGATGGAACGAGCGGTACTGGCATTACTACCGGGTGCGTCGACAGGGAGTCGCGCGCAAGGCATTAACGAAACATTTGGTAACAAAACATTGCAATTTTCGCAAAACATTTTACAATTGAAATGTAAGCGAACCATGCGTGAGCATGTCAAACCGAAAAGGATGCACAACGATTCAAGGAATGAATAAAACGGCAATCAAAACGCTAGTCAGGGTGTAAATCCAAGGTTGGAGTCCCGCAAACGGAAAGGAAGCTAGCGTTAGTTATTGTCAATAGGTTGTGTATTAAGACCCTGCTTAGGCGGGGTCTCATTTTTTTAATGGTGGCGGTCTTCTGATGGTGCTAATGGTGTGCTCGGAGCGGTGACCGTTCAGCCGCTTCGGCACGCTGCGTGGCACTTTGCATCCAGGCTTCTAGGTTGGCGTAATATTGCGCATGTCTCTGTAGTGGTCGTCCCACATCAGTACCGCACCCGCAACGGCACCTGGGAGTAGAAATAAATTAGCCAGTGGCACCCAGGTGATCAGCGTGACCAGTCCGCCAAAGCTGAGGCTTTGCCACCAGCGCTTAGCGAGCCGCTGCCGCATGTCGGTAAACGTCACCTTGTTGTTATCCATTGGGTAATCTAAATAGGTGATTGCCATTATCCAGGCAGAAAACAACGCCCACAGCAGTGGGGCAACTAAATTCACGCCTGGAATCCAGCTAAGCACAAACAGGCCAGCGGCGCGCGGCAGAATATAGGCGAGCTTAACAAACTCACGCCCAACGGCATCGATAGCTGTTTTAGTCAGGTTTCGGTCATCAATAGGCGCGCGGCCAGTCGCTTGAATTTCAACCTTCGCGGCCAAAAAGCCGTAAAAAGGTGCCGCAATTAAGCTGGTCACCAGCGTGAAAGTGAAAAACACTACGATCAACAGGCTAATAACAAAAAGCGGCCAGATAAGCCACGATAGCCAATCAAGCCACGCGGGCACCATGCCCATCCAATGAGCCAACCAACCATCGAAGCGGTTGAGCACAAAGCTGAACATGCTGACGTAAACGATCAGGTTGATCAAAATAGGCAGGAAAATATAGCGGCGCATACCCGGTTGATACACTTGGCGTGTACCTCGGCTAAGCGCAGTGACGGCATCCAGCATGTTAGGGGAGACTCCTTATGATTCAAACGTCCAGGCAGCTAAGCAACCTGGACGTATTGCAGGAGGAAACCCCTATCAGGTCAAGACTTTTTTTCTGACTTGTTTTCTATCGCGGGGTCGAGATTATCGAGGTCGCTATGGCGAATATCCAGGCCTTTGACGAGATAAACCACGTACTCAGCGAGGTTGTCGGCATGGTCGCCTACCCGTTCCAGCGCCCGCAGTACCCACATAATGCTGAGCACTGAAGAGATAGACCGCGAGTCTTCCATCATAAAGGTCATTAGCGAGCGCATGGCGCTGCTGTACTCGTCGTCGACCAGCTGGTCTTCACGCACGACCTGCATGGCGAGTTCGGTGTCAAAGCGGGCAAAGGCAGTGAGCGCATCGCGCAACATTTTGCGCACGTGCTCGCTGATATGACGAACTTCCACCAAGCCGCGAATAGTGCTGGCACTTTCGCTAAGCAGCAGCGCGTTGCGGGCGATTTTGCTGGCTTCATCGCCAATGCGCTCTAAGTCTGAGGTGGCGCGGATGACAGCGACCACCAAGCGCAAATCGGAGGCCGCGGGCTGACGGCGTGCCAGTACGCGGGTACATTCGTCGTCGATTTGTAGCTGTAGATCGTTGACCTGACGGTCATTATCACGCACCTGCTCGGCTAAGCGAGTGTCGCCTTCCAGAAGTGCTAAGACGGCATCCTGCACTTGCTTTTCCACCAGGCCACCCATGGCCATCAGATGGGTTTTTAGCTCTTCCAGCTCCTGGTTGAACTGGCGAGAGATATGCTGGCTGTGGGTATCGCTCGTAATATCCATGGAGCACTCCTGACGTTGCAGTTAATAAGGCCTAGGTGATGCGGCCAGTGATGTAGTTTTCGGTATGTTGCAATAAAGGGTTGGTGAAAACCTGGTCGGTAGGCCCGTATTCAACCAGCTCACCTTGATGCAAAAAGGCGGTGTAATCCGACACACGCGCCGCTTGTTGCATATTGTGGGTAACCAACACTAACGTCAGTTCCGACTTTAGGTTACGGATCAGCTCCTCAATTTTGAGCGTTGAAATCGGGTCTAATGCAGACGCCGGTTCATCAAGCAGCAGCACGTCGGGTTGCACGGCTAAGGTGCGGGCAATCACCAGGCGCTGCTGCTGGCCACCGGAAAGCTGCCAGGCAGAGCGGTGCAGGCGATCCTTCACTTCATCCCAAAGGGCGGCTGAAGTTAATGCCCACTCAATGATGTCGTCGCGCTTGCGCTTGGTCAGGCGCTGTTGCAAACGCAGGCCAAAAGCAACGTTTTCATAGATCGACATGGGAAAGGGGTTGGGGGTTTGAAACACCATCCCGACACGCCGCCGTAGTTCGGTAACGTTCACGTGTGGGCCATGAATATCTTGCCCTTCCAGCGTGATGCGGCCGTTATGGGTAACCGATTCATTGAGGTCATGCAGCCGATTAATCGCCCTGAGTAAGGTTGATTTACCGCACCCCGAAGGGCCAATGAAGGCCGTTACCCGGTGGCGAGGAACGCTAAGGGTTAAGTTGCGCAACGCCTCTTTCCCCGCATAAGCGAGGCTAAAATGATCGATACTCAAGCAGCAGTGCTCAGGCGAAAAATGCGTCACTGGTGCCTGAGCGGTATTGGCTGAATGTAATGACGCTAGCATTCGTTTCCCCGTTGACGCCGAAGATAATGACGCAGAAATATGGCAGTTAGATTAAGTACCAGCACAATTAACACTAAAAGTAGCGCCGTGGCATACACCAGCGGGATGGCCGCCTGCACATCTTCGCCGTGAAAGGCGGTATCAAATAGATGATAGCCAAGATGCATGAACTTGCGTTCCAAATGAAGATAAGGAAACTCGCCATCGATGGGCATCTGAGGCGCTAGCTTGGCGACGCCCACAAGCATTAAAGGCGCTACTTCGCCTGCCGCGCGGGCGACCGCTAAAATGACCCCGGTGAGCATAGCGGGGGCGGCCATAGGCAGCACAATGCGGGTGAGCATTTCTAAGCGCGTGGCACCCAGCGCCACGGCACCTTCGCGCTGGGCGTCGGGTATACGCGCCAGCCCCTCCTCTGTAGCCACAATCACCACTGGCAAGGTGAGCAGTGCCAGCGTTAGCGATGCCCACAGCAGCCCGCCGGTGCCAAAGGTGGGCGAGGGCAGGGTGTCGCTGAAGAACCATTCATCCAGCGAGCCGCCAATACCATACACAAACACGCCTAAGCCAAATACGCCATAGACAATAGACGGAACGCCGGCAAGATTACGCACGCCAATGCGTACAAAACGGGTTAGCCGCCCCTGATGGGCGATTTCGTTAAGATAAATAGCCGCCAGCACCCCAAAAGGGGTGACGATGACAGACATTAAAATCACCATGAGGACGGTGCCAAAAATCGCCGGCCAGACACCGCCGCTGGTATTGGCTGCCCGCGGGCCTTCGCTCAAAAACCGCCAAACAGCGTCGCCCCACGCCAGCGTTTTCTGCCACCACGACATCGCGTTAGGTGCCTGCGCGTGAATGACATTGGCAAGCGGCTGGCGCAGCGTTTGGCCGTTGGCGGTGGTAAGCAGCAGCTGGCTTTCTTGGCGTTGGCTGGCAGGAAGCGCCAAAAGAGCCGTTAAACGTTGCCAGGCGGCCTCGCCTTCCCAGCGCTGTTCGGCCTGTTCAACTGCCACTAAACGGCCGATAAAATCATCCCATGGGCTGCGCTCTAAGCGAATCAGATCAACCGGCTGGGTGCGTTCAACAATCTCTTCAACCTTCACCCAGCGCCAGCGTGCTCCCTCTAGATCGCGGTTGCCGGTGAAGTACAGGCGTTCATCGCCCTCTTGAAGGGGCAGCGCAACTTCACGCACTGCGTGGCCCGCAAAGATGTCACCTGAACGCAGGGTAACTTCCTCTAACGTGGCGGGCCAGAAGTGGCCTAGCCCACGCACCAACAGCAGTGTCAGTAGCGCCCCTAGCATCAACAAAGAGAGCGCCACGCTGGCTGCACATAACCAAGGCCATAGGCTATTTAGCCAGTTGAAGCGGTAGCTAGGAGAGGCCGCGTTGTTCGGTACAGCGGTCATGAAGGCCCTCCCATCTGTCGGTAACGGCGGCGCAAGCGCTGGCGGACGACCTCGGCCAAGGTGTTAACTAAAAAAGTGAAGATAAACAGCACCAAGGCCGCCAGAATCAGTAAGTGGTATGTCAGGCCACCGGGCGCGGCTTCGGGTAGCTCGATGGCGATCGCGGCAGACAGCGTTCGCATCCCTTCAAAAGGGCTGGCGCTAAGCAGGGCGGTATTGCCGCTGGCCATCAGCACAATCATGGTTTCGCCTACGGCTCGCCCGGCCCCGATCATCACCGCTGAGAAAACCCCCGGCCCCGCTGCCCTCAGGGCGACTTTCCACAGTGCCTGCCATCGGCTAGCGCCCAGGGCTTGAGCGCCTTCTATTAAGGTATTCGGTACATCGGCCAGCGCATCTTCCGCCAGTGAGTAGATGCCGGGAATCACGGCAAAGCCCATCGCAATGCCGACAATTAGGGCGTTACGAGTGGCGTAATCAATGCCAAAACGTTGGTCGAGTAACAAACGCAAATCGCCGCCTAGCCACTGCTGTTCTATCCAAGGGGTGAGCCAGAGTGCCAGCGCCATCATTATCGCAAGCCAGGGAACCAACCAAAGCCCCGCCCAAGAAAGCGGAAAATAGCGCCGTAGCCGCGTTTTGGTCAGCTGCCAGAGAAGGCCGGCAAGCGCTGCGCTGAGCGGCAGCCAAATAATCAGCACCAAAGTGCTCGCCAAGTGGCGTTCCACCCAGGGTGCCAAAATGAGCCCGGCAATAAAACCGACTACCACACCGGGAATAGCTTCCATCATTTCTAGCGTGGGTTTGATACGGCTGCGAAGGCGCGCTGACATAAACAGCGCTGAGTAAATGGCGGCACCCAAGGCAACAGGAATAGCAAACAGCAAGGCGGATAAGGCTGCTTTCAATGTGCCCCATGCCATGGGAGAGAGTTTTGCCAGCGCCAAGGTGTCGCCAATGGCCAATAATGGCAGGGTTTCCCACACCAAAAAAACGCCGATAGCCAGTATCGCCATCAGCACGCCAACGCCGCCAGCGGTAATTAACCCCGTGGCCACGCGGTCTTGCAGCAGGCGAAGCGGCTGACGAGAGGTAGTTAACCGAGGTGGGATCATGTTGGCATCATTAAATAACCAGAGCGACCACAGAGCTGATCAGTGAGCATAAGACGACCCCTTACCCTAAGGTGCTTTTGTGACATTAAGATGACAAGCCGTGGCATTTACCTGATTGGCGCTTGCCATACCCGCTGTGATTCTAAAATGTTCTTCGATAACGCAACAAAACCCGAGGCGCGGGCAATTTGCTGGCCTTCCTCAGACATAATCAGGTCAAGCAATGCCTGCTCAGCAGGCGGCAGTTGCTCGCCAGGCGGCAAGTTAACGTAGAGATAAAGATCCCGCGATAGCGGGTAATCACCGTTTTGGATCGCGGCCTCTGTAGGGGGAATGGCGTTGCCGCTAGCGTTAATGAGGCTTAGCGCGTGTACCGCGGGGGTAAGGTGATTGTATCCCGCATAGCCCATGGCATTGATCGACTCGCCCACGGCAGCAACCACGGCGGATGAGCCCGGGTGCTCGCTGATATCAATGCGAAATTGGCCATCACATAACGCCCGTGCTTGAAACAGCCCGTGGGTACCTGAGGCAAGATTACGCCCGTGCAGTGCAATACTGCCCAGCACCGCTTCTTGAGTGGCAGGGAGTTGATTCCAACGCCGGATAGGCGCTTCAGCACCGCAGGCGCGTGAGGTTGAGAAGATAGCATCAATCTGCTGTCGCGTTAGCGCACGCAATGGATTATGCCGATGCACAACAATGATAAGGGCATCGCGGGCAACGGTTAATTCCAGGGGGGGGTAGCCATAGCGCTCAGTAAAATTATCGCGCTCAGCTTTGGTCATCGGCCGGGACATCGGCCCAAGCCGAGTGGTGCCTGCCATTAATGCCGGTGGCGCACTGGCAGAACCGCTCGCTTGAAACTGCAGCTTGACGTCTGGGTGGCGGGTGGTAAGGGTTTCGCCCCAACGCAGCATCAAACCCGCCATGGTGTCAGAGCCAACAGCCCCTAAGGTACCGCTAATGTTCTGCGGCTGCCCCCAGGCCAGTGGGGCTGTCAGCACTAGGGTGACCATAAACGTAAAGGCCATCATAAACGTATTTGAAAGAGTCGTTAAAAGGGTATTCAAACTAAGTTCCTCTTATGGTTAACTGAAATCCTATTATTGTGTTGCGCTGCAGCAACGCTCCTTAACAGCGCTCATCGCAGTGATGATGACAGCGAATGTCTACAGCAAATGTCTATAGCAAAATGTTTACAACAATAAACGGATAAAGCGACCACCACATGACTCTTCTACAAACGGATTTAGACGACGTACCTGCCCCCCAGGGCTTACTCACCTTAAAGTTACTGGCTTCACGCCAAGATACCAATCTTTATGGCGATATACCCGGTGGCTGGCTGGTCAATAAAATGGATCAAGCGGCCGAGCTAGCCGCAGGGCGTGAAGCCGGCGGCCGCACAGCCACCGTGGCGATTGAAGCCATGGATTTTTTAAGCCCGGTACGCGTTGGTTCAATGGTCAGCGTTTACACCCAGGTTCAGGAGATTGGCCATAGCTCGATGAAAATCGTTGTCGAAGTATGGGTGCGTTCGCTCCATGGGCGCCTGCTTGAAGAGCGCCAAAAAGTGACGGAAGCGCGTTTTGTGATGGTGGCGCTAGACGACAACGGCCGCATTCGGGCGGTGCATGGCTAATTCTAGGCAGAGCTAACCCAGCGTTAATACCTTAATTCGATAACCTAGTTAAGCTAAGAGCTCAGTTAATTTAAAAACCTAGCTAGCTCGATAAGCCATTTAAAGAACAAAAGAGCGCATCATGCGCTCTTTTGCCGCTTCTCTTTTTTGCTCTTCTATTAACGCGTTATCGAGTGAGCCGGCAGGCGGATTATTTAAGAACCAACGTTGTCGCGGCTCTTAAGATACGCGTATTCGCCCACATCGCTAAACGGACGCAGCACCTTCTGGAACGCAGAGTAAGACTCATATACTTGACGAGACTCTTCGTCATTTTCTACCTGGCGCTGAATAACGTCCTGCGAAGAGGTGTAAAGCGCTTTCATGACATCGTCAGGGAACGTGCGCAGCTGAACGCCATGCTCATCCACCAGCGTGGCCAGCGCTTGAGCGTTGCGGAAAGCGAATTCGCTAATCATCGCAAGGTTAGACGCCCGCGCGGCTTCACGGATCACATCTTGCAGGTCTTCCGGCAGCGCGTTCCACGCATCCAGGTTGATGGTACCTTCCAGCGCGGCGGTGGGCTCGTTCCATACCGAGGTGTAGTAGTAATCAGCTACCTGATGTAGGCCGAACGCCATATCGTTATACGGGCCGACCCAGTCTGCGGCATCCAGTACGCCGGTTTGCAGCGAGGTGAAAATATCAGAGCCCGGCATATTAACGGTCGTTACCCCAATGCCGTTCATCGCCTCACCAGCCAAGCCGGGTAAGCGAAGCTTCAGCCCCTGCATATCGTCCAGTGAATTGATCTCTTTCTTGAACCAGCCTGCCATTTGGCTGCCGGTATTGCCTACCGCGAAGGGTTTCAGATTGTGCTTGGCGTAGATCTCATCCCACAGCTCCTGACCGCCGCCATGGTACAACCAAGCGTTCATTTCGGTGGTGTTCATGCCGAATGGCACCGCCGTAAAGAACTGCGAGGCAGCCACTTTGCCGCGCCAGTAGTAAGAGGCCGAGTGCCCCATTTCAGCGGTGCCGGCAGCGACAGCGTCGAACACTTCCAGCGCCGGCACCAGTTCACCCGCGCCATGTACGCGAATCTGCATACGACCGTTGGAAAGCTGTTCTACCCGGCGGGCGAAATCATTCGCACCGGTGCCCAGGGCAGGGAAGTTTTTCGGCCAAGAGGTCACCATGTCCCAGGTATAGGTTTCCTGGGCGCGTGCGTTTGAGGTCGTGACGAAAGGGGCGGCAACGGCCCCAGCGACGCCAAGACTGGCGGTTTTAAGGAAGTGACGGCGTTGCATAATGAGCAAGACTCCGGAAATTGTATGATTTTTTTGTCAGTGCGCGGGTAAGCGCAGTGTCCGTTAGCCAGTATGCGCTAAGCAGGTTTTAATCGGCAAGCCGATGAACTCAACGCCACGGGCGCGGCTCACAGTGGCGTCAGCTTGGCAAAGCCGAGCACTAACCATTTAACGCCTTCGCCCTCAAAGCTGACCTGCACCCGGGCGCGTGCACCTTCGCCTTCTGCGTTAAGAATAATCCCCTTGCCGAACACTGGGTGCTCCACCCCTTGGCCGACGTGCAAACTTGGCAAGTCGCCGCTACTTTCGATGCTTTGTTGGGCAAACGATGAACGCGAGGCGGTGACCGGGCGAGAAATATGCCCGCGCAGGCGCACTTCTTCCAGCAAGTGCGGCGGCAGCTCGCGCAAAAAGCGCGACGGCCGCGGGAACACTTCTTTGCCGTGCAGGCGGCGGGTTTCCGCGTGGGTCAGGTAGAGTTTCTGCATGGCGCGGGTGACGCCGACGTAACACAGCCTGCGCTCCTCTTCGAGCCTGCCCGGTTCTTCAAGCGACATTTTATGCGGAAACAGCCCCTCTTCGACGCCGGCAATAAACACCACGGGGAACTCCAGGCCTTTGGCGGAGTGCAGCGTCATTAGCTGCACGCTGTCTTCAAACTCTTCCGCTTCGTGGTCGCCGGCGTTAAGCGCTGCCTCAGAAAGGAACGCTTCCAGCGCCGCCATGCCTTCGCCTGCTTCGGGGGCTTCAAACACATCGCCTTGGGTGAAGGCGCGGGCAGCGGTGACCAGTTCTTCCAGGTTTTCTACCCGTGCTTGGCCTTTTTCGCCGCGCTCGCTTTTGTGATGCTCAATCAAACCGGTATGCACCATGACATGGTCGATAATTTCGTGCAGCGCCATGCCGGCTGCGTCGTTATCGAGCTGTTCAATCAGGTTGGCGAACGTTTGCAGCGCATTGGCCGCACGGCCTTTTAGGCTGCCGTCGTGAACCACATCGTGCAGCGCCTGCCACAGCGGAATGCTCTGCTCGCGGGCGCGCAGGCGGACAATCTCAATGGTGCGCGTGCCGATGCCACGGGTAGGCACGTTAATCACCCGCTCAAGTGAGGCATCGTCATCGCGGTTAAGCAGCAGGCGCAAATAGGCCAGCGCATTTTTGATTTCCAAGCGCTCGTAAAAGCGGTGGCCGCCGTAAATACGGTAGGGCATGCCTTGGCGAATCAGCGTCTCTTCCAGCAGCCGCGACTGGGCGTTGGAGCGGTAGAGAATCGCGATATCCCGGCGGTTGAAGCCTTCATCGACCTTTTCTTTAATGGTATCAACGATATAACGCGCTTCTTCCAAGTCGTTAAAACCGGCGTAGATGGAGATTGGCTCGCCTTGGATGCCGTCGGTCCATAGGTTCTTGCCCATCCGCTCGCTGTTGTGGCTGATCAGCGTATTGGCGGCTTCTAGAATCGCGCTGGTGGAGCGATAGTTCTGCTCAAGCCGCACGGTGTGGGTTTGCGGGAACTCCTGCTCAAAGCGGCTGATATTTTCCACCTTGGCGCCGCGCCAGCCATAAATCGACTGGTCGTCATCACCTACTGCGGTCATCGGTGTTTTCATGCCGGTGAGCAGCTTTAGCCAGGCGTATTGCAGCGTATTGGTGTCTTGAAACTCATCCACCAGCACGTGACCAAAGCGCTCCTGGTAGTGGTTTAGCAGCGCAGGGTTATCGCGCAGTAGCTCCAGGCTGCGTAGCAGCAGCTCGCCGAAGTCGACCAGGCCACCGCGGTCACAGGTAAGCTGGTAGCGCTCGTACAGTTCGACCATTTGGCCGATATAGGCATCGCCATCGACATTCACCTGGTGCGGGCGCAAGCCTTCTTCTTTGCAGCCGGAAATAAATCCCTGCACCTGGCGCGGCGGGTAGCGCTCGTCGTCAATCGAGTAATCTTTCAGCAGCCGTTTGACTAGGCGTAGCTGGTCATCGGAATCAATAATCTGGAAGTGTTGCGGCAGCCGGGCGTCCTGCCAGTGGGTGCGCAGCAGGCGGTGGGCAATGGAGTGGAAGGTACCGACCCATACGTGGCGTAGCGAAATGCCCAGCAGCGCCTCAAGGCGGGTGCGCATTTCTTTGGCGGCTTTATTGGTAAAGGTAACCGCCAGCAGGGCGTAGGGAGAAAGCCCTTCGGCCTGCATTAGCCAGGCAATGCGATGAACCAGCACGCGGGTTTTGCCGGAGCCTGCGCCTGCGAGCACCAATAGATTGCCTTGAGGGGCGCTCACTGCTTCGCGCTGGGCGGAGTTGAGCTGATCGAGAATCGCCGTGACGTCGTCCATAGTAGCCGCTGCCGGATCAAAAAATAGGCGGCTAGTCTAGCACAGCCAGCGAACTGGCTGTGTATACAGGTCTAACGACTAAGGCTCTTCGGGAAAGCGCAGCGTGTTAAGGCTCTTTTTAACGGCTTTGAGCTGTTCGGCGAGTTTCGGGCCGCGGGTTTTGGCCACGCCGACGGCTAGTACGTCAATCAGCACCAGGTGGGCAATGCGAGAACTAAGCGGCGTGTAGATCTCGGTGTCTTCGTGGACATCGATATACAGCGGCAGGCTGACTTCTTCAGCGAGCGGTGAGCCGCTGGGGCACAGGCCAATCACCGTCGCGCCCGCTTCACGGGCTAAGCGCACGCTGGCGACTAGCGCTTTGGTACGGCCGGTTTGCGAAATAGCCACCACCACGTCGCCATCGTTCAACGTCACTGCCGACATATTCTGCATGTGGGGGTCTGCGTAAGCAGATGTTGAAATTTGCAGCCGGAAGAACTTGTGCTGTGCATCAAAGGCCACCGCGCCGGAAGCCCCAAAACCGTAGAACTCAACGCGGTTGGCCATCGCCAGGGCATTAACCGCTCGACCCAGGGCGTCGTTATCCAGCCGGTCGCGCACCGATAGCAGCGTGCCCACGGTGGAGTCAAAAATGCTGTGAGAAAATTCCGCCACTGAGTCGCTATCGTTCATGGAGAACTGGGCGAACTGGCTGCCGCTGGCCAGCATTTGCGCTAGCTGTAGCTTGAAATCTTGAAAGCCGTTGCAACCCAGCGCACGGCAAAAGCGCACCACGGTAGGTTCGCTAACGGTGGCTTCGGTGGCTAGATCCACAATGCGCATGTGGATGACTTCTTCGGGGTTGCGCAGTACAAACCGCGCCACTTTTTGCTCGGAGCGTCGAAAGTGCTCCATGCGGCGTCTCATTTCATCGAACAGGGCGCGACTCACGTTCAGCTCCTTGGGTGCTCAACCAACAGGTATTCAACAGTACGTCAATATACAGTCGTTTGAAACGACCGTTTCTGTCTGTCTGCTCATTTCTATCTGCTCATTATTATGTTTTTACGTTTCTTTAACACTGATGAATACAGTATGCCTCAATGAGTGGATAGGGCCACTAACTATTGGGCAGGTTAGCCTCAGCGTTTAAAGGACGTTAGACAATTTTTTTATGAATAGTCATCATTTTGTCAAGTAGGTTATAGTAATAAGTGAAGTGCCGCACTGCATCATAACAGTCGTCACCGATGCAGGTGGACGGAGGCATATTCACCTGGAGGAACGTCGATCATGAGAAACGTCGAACGCATCACCTCGGTTAAAAGCGAATTGCTCGACATATTTATGAGTCTACAAGTGGATGAGCATGAACAACGCCAACGCAGCGCTGCCCAGCGTAGCTTAAGAGCGCGGCGGGGTATTGAGCTGCATCGGGAATTCCAGAAATTGTCGCGGGATATCGCCCCCTTGCCCGATGAAGAGCGGCAAGAGAGCGAATTGCACTAACGTTACTCGTTATGCATACTCGCCCTGCTTTCTAGCAGGGCTGAAGTGGATTAACGTCGGCTTTTATCACTATCGCTAAGTTTCAAACTCGGCCTTATAAGAGTCCGGTAATGAACACCGCGATAACCCCAGCGGGCGCTACATAGCGCGCGATGATGTTCCACATATTCTTGCCGGTTGCTGAAAGCCCAAGTTCAGCTTCCACGCTTTCGCGCTTCAAGCACCACCCTACAAACACAATCGCCCCCAGACCCGTTAACGGCAGCATTATTTTGCTGGTAAAGGTATCCAGTAGGTCGAAAATATTCAGGCCGAAGAACAGTACCTCAGACCACACGTTAAACGACAGCAGCGCTGCAACACCCAGTAACCACACCCCAATACCGCTGGCGAGCGTTGCGGTTACCCGCGTCATCGTGGTGCGTTCTTCAAGCATTTCCACGGTGGGTTCCAGCAAAGAAATGGCTGATGTTAGCGCGGCGAAGGTAAGCAGCAGGAAGAAAATCAGCCCCAGAATGGTGCCGCCTGCCATGTTGCCGAATGCCAGCGGCAGGGTAACGAAAATCAAGCCGGGCCCTTCACCGGCACTCAAGCCGTTGGCGAAGACAATCGGGAAGATGGCCAAACCGGCCAATAGCGCGATCACGGTATCCAGAATGATCACCGTGCGGGCGGTGCTGATCAGGTTAACGTCTTCTCCCAGGTAAGAGCCGTAAGCCATCATAATGCCCATGCCCAGTGAAAGCGTGAAGAAGGCTTGACCCATGGCGGCTAACACCACCCCGCCGTTAAGCGCGCTCCAGTCAGGGCGGAACATAAAGGCTAACGCTTCGCCAAAATAGCCGCTAGCGACGCCGTAACCTACCAGTATCAGCATTAGTATGATCAGCGCAGGCATTAGCAAGCGCGCCGCACTTTCCAGCCCTTTGGTAACCCCGCGTGCCACAATGCCGACGACCAGCGCCATAAAGGCGGTGTGCCAGAGCAGCAACGTGGTGGGGCTACCCAGCATGCCGCCAAACAAGCCGCTGATGCCGTCGGCGTCTTGGCCATTAAAGGTGCCAAGCACCGAGCTTAAGGTGTAGTTCAGCGACCAGCCGCCGATCACGCTGTAAAACGACAGAATCAAAAACGCCGCTAACACACCGCTCGCGCCGATCAGCGCCCACGCCTTGGACTTACCGTGGTTAGCGGCCAGTTCGGCCATGGTGTTAATGGGGTTTTTCTGGCCTCGGCGGCCAATCATCCACTCCGCCACCAGAATAGGCAGCCCCACCAGCGTCACACAGGCGAGATAGACCAGTACGAAAGCCGCGCCGCCGCTGTCGCCCACCATATAAGAAAAACGCCAAATATTACCTAGCCCAACCGCTGAACCAGCGGCGGCCAGCACAAAAGTCATCCGCGATGACCACTGTGCATGCGCAAGTTTTGCCATGACACACCTTCTTTTAATCAGTTGTAATGAGTTTTTCGGTGCGATACACCGTTTTTTCGGAAAAATGAGTCGTTGTTAGCACCTTTTTCCGAAAGTAAGCGCAATTTATCTGATCAATAGGCTGCATGCCAGTTAGCTCACCTAAAAAGGTGGGCTAAAACAGCTGGCTTTGCTTTTCACCGGCGAAGGGTGCAAGAGGGGGTAGCGGTGTCTGTTCTCCCAGCGCGTTATAGAGTAAACGGGCCATGTGAGGAGGCTCCCGATTATCAGCAGTATGCACAAATAAGAAAGGGGTTTTCCCCTGACTTATCCACAGTTTTAGACGGGCTTTCCAAGCAGTGAAGTAGTTGCTGTTAATCGTTTTGTCAATATGGCCAATGAAGCGAATTACCGGATAATTTGCCGTGGAAAGCACGTGTAGCGGCAGTTTCGGCTTTTCTTGCTGTGCATGAGCAAGGCCTGCATGACCATTTGCTGGAGTTGAAAAGACCGGACGGACATCAAGCATCACACGATTGGCCGAATAAGTTATCAACAGGCGGTTAAGTGCCCTCTCGGCGGCTCCCTTGTGGAAAAACTCAGGGTGGCGCACCTCTACCGCGCAGGGCAGGTGTGAAGGCCATTGGGCGAGCAATGCTTCTAGTTTGGGCAGCTCCTGGGGGCCAAAATCTCGCGGCAGCTGCACCATGGTGGGGCCAAGGCGGTCATGCAGCGGTTCTAACGCTGCTAAAAATGCCCAGGCATCCTCTAAGCGGGTTAAACGCTGGTTGTGGGTAACGCTTGAGGGCAGCTTAAAGCAAAAACGAAAATACGCCGGTGCCTGGCGCGCCCAGGCGGCAATGGTCTCGGGCTTAGGTGCGCCGCTATAAAAGGTGGTGTTGCCCTCCACGCTTGAAAAAACCGCCGCATAGTCACTTAACAGGTCGGTTTTGGCGTGGCGCGGGTACAGGCTACCCTGCCAATCCTGATTGGCCCACATGGGCAAGCCTACATAAAGCGGAAGCGTCATAAGGGGTGAATCTGCATAAGCAAGGCCTTCGTGGGTATTAAGTTAGTACCAAACGATATAGTGACGAACTTGGAAAAATTGATCTATATCAAGTGACAAATAAGGCTTAATTACTACGCTTTATAGATAACTACTTTAATACACATCTACAGCGGTGTGTTCTTCCCCTGTGGAGTTATCTATGTCAAAAAAATCTCATCCAATAATAGAAGAGGAAGCGCCCCTCAAGCGTCAAGAACGAGGGCTTTTTCTGTTTATTGTCGTGTTGCTCTTTCCCATTTTGGCCGTAGCGGTGGTAGGGGGCTATGGCTTTTTGGTGTGGATGTATCAAATGTTTGCAGGCCCCCCTGGCCCGCCGCTATAGCAGTGTCACAAGCTTCTATCTGATCACTTTAAAGGTGTTAACCGCTGCTAAATAAAGTGGTTAACATTTTTTTAACGCAGGAATGCTCATGACGCGCACGGATAACAATAATAATCGGCGCAATCTTTTTCGCCGCTTGTCAGGGCGTGATGATGTGCGTCGGCCGCCCTGGAGCAGAGCTTCCTTTCTCGACCTGTGCACCGGCTGCAACGCCTGTATTGATGCGTGCTCGGAAGGCATTTTGAGCCGCGGTGGCGGTGGCTACCCTGAACTTAGTTTTGCCCAAGAGGGCTGCTCGCTGTGTGGTGATTGCGCCACGGTATGCGAGCCACAGGCGATACAGCCAGCCGGTAGCATTAGTGATGCTTTTCCTTGGCACGCCGAAGTGCAGCCGCACTGCTTGGCACTGGCCGGCATTCATTGCCAAAGCTGCCAGGACGCCTGTGAATGGAGCGCAATCCGCTTTCCGCTGAAACCCGGTGGCCGGCCGCCGCAACCCGATATTCATCTAGAAAGCTGCACCGGCTGCGGTGCCTGCTACTCCGCCTGCCCTAATCAGGCGATTTCACTATTAACAAAAGAAAAAGATACCGCTTATGTCTGATCAACTGCTGCACATTATTAGCTTTATCGTTCATGTGCGGCCCGACGCGCTGACACAGACGACGGCGTGGATTACCCAAAATACCGTTGGGGAAGTAAGGGGCGAAGACGCGGCCGGAAAGCTTGTGGTGGTCGCTGAACATACCGACGAACAACAGCTATTGGCTGTAATGGATCAGGTACGCGAGCAGCCTGGCGTCATTGACGCTGCGTTTGTTTATCACGAAGTTGTCAATGCCCAGGCAGCAGATGAGCCGCACGTACAGGAGGGGGAACAATGAAACTAACACGCCGAGAATTTGTAAAGGCGAATGCCGCGGCGGTGGCTGCTGCCACGGCAGGGATGTCGATTCCCGCAGGCGCCAGCAATCTCATTACCCATGCGGATATGAACCGCCTGCAGTGGGATAAAGCCCCGTGCCGCTTTTGTGGTACCGGCTGCAGCGTCATGGTAGGCACCTATGAAGGCCAAATCGTGGCGACCCACGGCGACAACCAGTCCGAAGTTAACCGGGGGCTTAACTGCGTTAAAGGCTACTTTCTTTCCAAAATTCTTTACGGAGAGGATCGCTTAACCCAGCCGCTGCTGCGTAAGCGCAACGGCCAATACGCGAAAGATGGCGATTTCGAGCCGGTCTCCTGGGATGAAGCGCTCGACCTTATGGCGGAAAAATTCACCAGCGCCATTCGTGAACATGGCCCAGAGAGCGTCGCGCTGTTTGGCTCTGGCCAGTGGACGATCTGGGAAGGCTACGCGGCCAGCAAGCTATTTAAAGCCGGGCTGCGCTCGAACAATATCGACCCCAACGCCCGCCACTGTATGGCTTCGGCGGTGTATGGTTTTATGCGCACTTTCGGCTCGGATGAGCCCATGGGCGTGTATGACGATATCGAACACGCAGATGCCTTTGTGCTGTGGGGCTCTAACATGGCCGAGATGCACCCGGTGCTCTGGACCCGCGTTACCGACCGGCGGCTTTCCTTCCCAGACACAAAGGTCGCCGTGCTGTCGACCTTCGAGCATCGCAGCTTTGAGTTGGCCGATATACCCATGGTCATGTCGCCTCATGCGGATATCGTGATCCTTAACTACATCGCCAACCATATTATTCAGACCGGCCGGGTAAATCAGTCATTCGTCGATAAGCACGTCAACTTCGCCCGGGGTGCTGATGACATCGGCTACGGCCTGCGCGACGAGCACCCGCTGCAACAGGCAGCGGAGAACGCCGATGATGCCAACAGCTGGACGGACATGAGCTTTGAAGCGTTCGCGGACTATGTCGCGCCCTACACCTTAGAGCGGGCAGCGCGGGAATCCGGCGTCTCTGAAAACCATCTTGAGGCGCTGGCAGAACTGTATGCCGACCCCGATAAAAAGGTGATGACCTTCTGGACCATGGGGGTTAATCAGCATACCCGCGGGGTATGGGTTAATAACCTGATTTATAACCTCCACCTGCTGACCGGCAAAATTTCCGAGCCGGGTAACAGTCCTTTCTCGCTCACCGGCCAGCCTTCTGCCTGCGGCACGGCGCGGGAAGTGGGCACCTTCGCCCACCGCCTGCCCGCCGACCGCGTGGTTACTAATCCTGACCATCGCCGCGATGCGGAGAAAATCTGGAAGCTGCCCGAAGGCACCATTCCTTCATGGGTGGGCTTTGACGCAGTGGCCCAAAGCCGCCGCCTTAAAGACGGTGACATCAAGGTTTACTGGACCCAGGTGACGAATAATATGCAGGCGGGTGCCAACGTCATGCAGGAAATTCTGCCCGGCTGGCGTAACCCTGAAGCCTTTGTGGTGGTCTCTGACATCTACCCCACGGTTTCAGCCCAGTCGGCGGATTTGATTTTGCCCGCCGCATCCTGGGTAGAAAAAGAAGGGGCTTTTGGTAACTCCGAGCGGCGCACCCAGTTTTTCCATCAGCTGGTCAATGCCCCCGGCGAGGCGCGTTCAGACTTATGGCAGACCGTGGCGCTTTCCCAGCGCATCCGCGTGGCTGACGTATGGCCCGAGGAGTTGTTGGCAGCCGCCCCGGAAATGCGCGACAAAACCCTGTTTGATTTACTGTTCGCCAATGGCCAGGTTGACCAGTTCCCCACCTCCGACATGGAAGAGGGCTACGCCAACGCCGAGGCAGACGATTTCGGCTTCTATATCCAAAAAGGGTTGTTTGAAGAGTACGCCCGCTTTGGCCGCGGCAAAGGCAAGGATTTGGATAACTTTGATGCGTACCACGCCAGCCGTGGCAAGCGCTGGCCGGTGGTGGATGGCCAGGAAACCCTATGGCGCTACCGAGAGGGGCTTGACCCCTATGTAGAGCCAGGCAGCGGCTGGCAGTTCTACGGTAAGCCCGATAATCGCGCGTTAATTTTCGCCGTACCGGCCGAGCCACCCCCCGAGGCACCTGACGCCGATTTCCCTTATTGGCTCTGCACCGGGCGCGTGTTGGAGCATTGGCACACCGGCTCCATGACCCGCCGCGTGCCGGAGCTGCACCGGGCAGTGCCTGCCGCGCTGTTGTATATGCACCCAGAAGATGCCCGAGCCGAAGGGTTCCGGCGGGGAAGCGAGGTTAAAGTGGCCAGCCGGCGTGGCGATGTGAACCTGCGGGTAGAAACCCGTGGGCGGGTTAAACCGCCCCGCGGCTTGGTGTACGTGCCCTTTTTTGATGCCTCCTACTTGATCAATAAGGTCACGCTGGATGCAACTGATCCCATTTCCAAACAGACCGATTTCAAGAAGTGCGCGGTGCGCCTTGATCTCGTTAATCTGGCGTAAACAGACTAAGGAGAACAATCATGAAATGGCTTTTTCCTCTCTGTTTATTCATGGCTTTGCTGGGAAGCACGGTCAGTGCAGATGAAACACGCGATGCCTCGGCACCGGATGGCTTACGCCCTGGTGGCACCATTAGCCAGACCCAGCCCGCAGCACCTATCGCCGGCGAGCCGCGGGACAGCGGCCGTGAAGTGCGCAATTACCCAGAGCAACCGCCGGTGATTCCGCACTCAATTCGCGATTATCAAGTCGATATGCGCGTTAACCAGTGCTTAAACTGCCATAGCCGTGAACAGGCCGTCAGTGCGGGCGCGCCTATGGTGAGCATTACCCACTTTATGGATCGCCATAAGCAGGTGTTGGCCGCCGTATCGCCGGACCGTTACTTCTGCACCCAGTGCCACGTGCCTAAAACCGATGCTGAACCGCTGGTTCCCAATCGCTTTCAGTCCGTGGAAGAGGTAATGACCGAGGCGCTACGTGAGCGCCAGGAGGGTGGGCAATGAAACGCTTTTTCACCCGCTACTGGCGTATTTTAAGCCGCTCGAGTGTTCACTACAGCCTAGGGTTTTTAACCCTAGGCGGTTTTATCGCCGGCATTATCTTCTGGGGCGGTTTTAACACGGCCATGGAAGTAACCAACACCGAGCAGTTTTGCACCTCCTGCCACGAAATGGAGCGCAACCCAATGCAGGAACTCAAAACCACCATTCACTACTCCAACCGTTCTGGAGTGCGGGCGACCTGCTCAGATTGCCACGTTCCCCACAGCTGGACGCATAAAGTGGCGCGCAAAATGGAGGCCTCTAAAGAAGTATGGGGCTGGGTATTTGGCTCTATTCGCACCGAAGAGCAGTTTGAGGCAAAGCGCCGCCAGCTTGCCGAACGTGAATGGTCGCGGCTACAGGCCAATGACTCGCTAGAGTGCCGTAACTGCCACGAATTTGACTCGATGGATTTTACCCAGCAAAGCACGCGTGCTGCCCGTGCCCACTCCACCAACCTTGCTTCGGGTGAGTCGACCTGTATCGATTGCCACAAAGGCATCGCCCACGAGCTGCCGGATATGAGCCCCCATATAGGTGCCGCCACGTTAGGCATGTCTGATATCGTTTCCTGGGCTGCGCATTTAGAGCTAGAAAGCGGTGTCTACGCCGAGCAGTAGCGGCTTTTTACCCAGCGCCAGCACGCCTCGCTTGAACGGGCGCTGGCGCAGTGCGCGGGTTAAGTGATAGAACAGGCAGTATCGTTAATTCATACGCCAACGTGCTGGGTGGAAAAGAGAATGAGTCAGGGAAAAGTAGTGGTGCTTCATGGCCCCAACCTAAATTTGCTGGGCACTCGCCAGCCCGAAATATACGGGTACGAAACGTTAGACGACGTGAATAACATGCTGCGAGAGAAAGCAGTAATGGCAGATTGGGACATCACCTGCTTTCAAAGTAATCATGAAGGCGCTTTGATTGATGCTATTCACGCCGCCCGCCTTGATGGCACCCAAGCGATTATTATCAACCCAGCTGCCTATACGCATACCTCAGTGGCGATTCTTGATGCCCTCAATGCCTTTGATGGCAAAGTGATTGAAGTGCACTTATCGAATGTTCACAAGCGCGAAGCTTTTCGCCATCACTCCTACGTCTCGCTGCGCGCTGATGGCGTGATTGCTGGGTTGGGGTCGCAAGGGTATCGGGCGGCGCTAGACGCCGTGATGGCAGGCTCTTATTAATAGGCTTTTATTAACAGGCTTTTAATAACAGAACCTAATTAACATGCGAGCGTATTTGAGCCACTTTGTTTTGCAACACAGGTAGGTACACGTTAATCAACGTATCGAGACTGACCCGAGCAGCGTTAGTGCTGATGTTAATCGCGCCCATTAACTGCTGCTTGGCGTCATAAACAGGAACGGCAATGGAGCGTAAGCCAGAATCAAGTTCCTGATCAGAAATCGCGTAGCCTTGCTGCTTTGCGTTCATGATCTGATGGCGTAACTCATTAACGTCTGTCACCGTTTTATCGGTATAGGGCGCTAAGGCCACCGTGGAGAGGAAGTGCTCAATATCCGTATCGCTGAGTTGCGCCAACAGCATACGCCCCATGGAGGTATGCGCCGCTGGCAGCCGGGTGCCGACGGATAGCGTAATGGCCATTAAGCGATGTTTCGCTGCAGAGCGCGCGACATAAATGACATCCTTACCATCCAGCACGCCAAGCGAAGAAGACTCCCCTGTTTCAGCGGTAATATCTTCTAAATGCTGCTGAATAACATCCCGATAGTTATTAGCCGATAAAAAGGCATAGCCGAGCTGAAGAACCCGAGGTGCTAATTCAAAGTAGCGCTGCTGCTTACGCACGTACCCCAGTGCATGCAGCGTGAGCAAAAAACGCCTAGCTTTCGCTCTATTCATGCCGGTGCGCGTGGCCACTTCGCTTAGCGTCATGCGTGGATGCTCAGCGTCAAATGCCTGTATAACCTCCAAGCCGCTAGCAAGCGCTGTTACAAAATCACGGCTATCTTCACTCAGCATGTCTTCCTGCATTTTTTACTGTCCGTTGTCTTAAAGGCTGAGATAAAAGATTAACGTAAAAAAGTTCGCAATGCGAACTAGTGTGCTTGGCAGTGGATCGACAAGCTCAGTGCTGTTTTTCAGTGCTGTTTCTTAGCGCTATGCCTTGTTAGCTGACTATCTCAGCCCCAGCAGCGTCATCAGCCAGATGACCAGGCTAAGCGTGAAGAAAGAGGCAACGGTGGCTATCAGCATGGCAGCAGCGCTAATGCCCCCTAGCCCATAGCGCTGGCCGAACAGCGGGTAAATGCTGATCATCGGCGAGGCAGCGAATAGCACCGCGCCCACCATGTAAAGTGGGTCAATGCCTGGGGTCAGATAAAAAGCGATAAAAATAATCAAAGGGTGAATCAGAAGTTTACCGATAACAATCTGGCCAACATCCCTGGCCATGCCTTTCACCTGTAAGCCAAACAGTGCGCCGCCGATCACGAACAGCGCCGCTGGGCCGGCTGCTTCGGCCAGCATATCGATCGCTTTAAACAGCGGCGCGGGAAGCTGAATGCCGGTAACGGCTAAGAAAATGCCGACCAATAAGCCGACTAACACCGGGTTTTTGATGAGGTTAAGGGCGGTCTGTTTAACCGTTTTCCATAAGCTGGAGCCTTGTTGGCTGCCCATTTCAGCAAGAATGAGCGCCATAGGAATAATAATCAGCGTCTCAATCACCATGTTCAGCGCCAACAGCACCGCCGCCGGCGAGCCAATCACCATTGCCGCGACTGGGTAGCCAACAAAGCCACTGTTAGCGGCCGCCATGCCCAGCGCCTGCATGGCGCTGGTATTAAGCGGCTGGCGCTGTAGCTTCAAGCAAAGCAGTAGCCCGGCACCGAACACTGCGATAGACCCCAGGCCGTAGGCAATTAGATAGTTGAGCTTAAAAATCTCTTCCAAAGGCTGCTGGGTTAAGGCGCGAATCACCAGCGCGGGCAGCGCGCAATACATCACAAACACACCCACACCCTGCATCTGCTCGCGTTGGATAATGCCGCTCCACCTCACGACGTACCCCAAACCGATGAGTAGGAAGATAGGGGTGGTAATACTAAGAATAGCGAGCATCGCGGCCTCGTTAGCTCATAGAGACAGGTTCGGGTGTGTTCGTTGAGCGAATAAGTGTACGTTATTTTTAAGGCATCAGGGCATGCGGTGGGCAGTGAGCGAAACCAGCTGTTCAATATAATGAGTACGCAGCGGTATCACGTGGGCATCGATCTGTTCAGAAGCGATAGCCTCAGCGGTAAAGAAACGAAACGCATCAACGCCTTGAAATACGAAGAGATCAACACCCGAAAGCGATTTAGCGCCCGCCTGGTGGGCGGCGTTTAAAAGCTCGGTGTGGGCGGGAATATACACCGCATCAAACACCCAGTGCTGGGGCCCCAGCCCTGCGGTATCGATGGGGCAGCCGGGGTGATTAATATGGCCGATGGGCGAGCAATTGACCACGCCCTGCCACTTAGGCAGCGCGTGTTGCGCCTGCTCCGGCGTGATGCATTCTGCGGTTATGCCCATGGCGTTAAGGTCACGGCTGAGGCTTTCCCCGCGTGCGCTATCGCGTTCCAGAATATGAAGGCAGCTGGCGGCCAGCTGGCCTAACGCACACGCCACCGCACGGCCCACGCCGCCAGCGCCGATCAACAGCACATCGCCCGCAGGCTGGTCACCAAACGAATGGCGATAGGCGCTGATAAAACCGGTGTAATCGGTGTTTTCAGCGCGCAGGCCACCTTCATCAAACAGCAGCGTGTTGGCGGTGCCTACTCGCTTGACGCCTTCGCCGCGAATATCGGCAAGCTGTGCGGCTTTTTCTTTAAACGGGAAAGTGACATTGGTGCCACGGTAGCCTTTCTCGCGCAGCGTTTGTATAGCGCTGGGAAAGTCAAAATCTGCCACGCCCAAGCTGTCCACCAAGTCATAACGCACCGGTAAACCGAGTGCTGCGCCTAAGCGTTCGTGTAGATCAGGAGATTGCGATTTGGCGATGCCTTCGCCTACCAGTCCGAGTTTGATCATGCTTGGCTCTCTCCCGTGCCGTGGTTCTGCGCTTCCAGGCGCTGCTGCGCAGTGACACGCACAAACGCATTTGGCGCGCCAAGGCCTTGGTAGCCCTCGCGCTGCACCAGCTCAAAAAAGAACGCCTTGCGGCCAGGCTGGGTATACAGCTGGTGGAAGTCGCCGCTGCTGTCTTGATCAAACAGAATGTGGTGCGCCTGCATCCATGCGTGAGTTTGGGCTGGCAGGTCAAAGCGCGCAGCAAGGTCGCGGTAGTAGTTACCGGGAATCGGCAGTACCGGCGTGCCGGCCTGCTGCAGCGCTGCGCTGGTATCACGTATAGAGTTAGTGCGCAGGGCAACGTGGTGAATCCCCGAGCCGCCGTACTGGCGAACAAAACGGTTGCTGGCGGTATCTGGCGAGGCGCTGGCGTTAAGCGCCAGGCGGAAGCGGCCGTTGCCGTTTTGCAGCACCTGGCTTTGGATCAGCCCACGCGGGTCGGTGACATCGAACGAAGGCGTTGGTGCCAGCTGGAAAATGGCTCGGTACTGCAGCATCAGCGAGAGGTAATCGTGGTAGGAAAGCGCCACGCTGATGTGGTCGATATCCACCAATGCCCCTTGGGGAACCGGCTGCACATCCACGGGGAACTCACGATCCCAGGTGCGGCTTAGCTGCGAGTCATCAATAATATAAGAGAGGCTGCCATCTACATTGCGCAGCGCGCTCATGCGGTGGGAAGCGCCTACTTCTTCGGGCTCGACGATGGCGTAACCAAGCTTGTCCGCCCGCTTGAATGCTTCATAGGCATTGGCGACGCGCAGGCCAATCGCGGTGACCGCCGTGGCGTCGCGCCCTGGCGTGCGGCCGGTAAAGCTCGATTCAGTGTTAAGCACCAGGTTAACGTCACCCGCCGCCCAGCGCTCAGCGCTCAGCGTATGGTGACGCCCCACGCAGGCCATGCCGAGTGCGCTGAGTAACTCGCGCAGCGGGGCTAAATCGTCTGGCTCCACGGCAATTTCGAGAAAGGCGACTGATTCAATCGGCTGCGGTGCGGGAATGCCGCTGCCTTGCTGCATGCTGCGCAACAAATGGTAGGAGCGCAGGCCATCGCAGGCGGTTTGTTCGCTGTGGCCCATGCGGAACACATCGTTAAAGATTTCGTGGGAGAGCGGGCCGTCGTAGCGGGTCTCTTCCAGCATGGCCATGAATTTATCCATCTGCAGCTCGCCCTGGCCGGGGAAGCAGCGGTAGTGGCGGCTCCACGACAGGTGATCCATCGAGAGACGCGGCGCATCGGCGGTCTGCACCAGGAAGATACGGTCCCCCGGAATGCGGCCGATGGTGCCAAGCTCTGTCTGGCGCGAGAAAATATGGAAGGTATCCAGCACCAGCCCGACATTGGGGTGCGCGGCGCGGCGCACCACTTCCCAGCTGTCGCGGTAATCGTGAATATGCCGACCCCAGGCCAGCGCTTCATAGGCCACGCGCAGGTTACGCCGAGCGGCGCGCTCGCCCAGCTCATAAAAGTCATCGGCGGCGCGGCTTAAGCCCGGTAGCGAATCAGGGTGAACGGTACTGCAGGCCATTAACAAATCAGTACCGAGTTCTTCCATCAGGTCAAACTTGTGCTCGGCGCGGTCGAATGCCCGCTCCCGCGCGCGACCCTGCAGGCCTTCGAAATCGCGAAACGGCTGCAGCGTGACCAGCTTAAGGCCACGGGCACGAATCAGCTCACCGGCTTCACGCGGCGTGCCTGCGAACGCGGTTAGGTCGTTTTCAAATAGCTCAAGCCCTTCAAAGCCGGCTTTGGCAATGGCGTCTACCTTCTCTTCCAGCGAGCCGCTTAGGCAAACGGTAGCAATCGATGAATACATGGCATCATGCTCCTGTAATAAATGATGAAGATCAGTAGCCCGCCAAGCGCGGTAGGAAGGTGACCAGCGCCGGTACGAAGGTAATCAGCAGCAGAATTAAGAACTGCACGGCCAGCATCGGCATAATGCGGCGGATAATCGCCCCCATCCCCACGCCGGAAACCGAGTCAGCGACAAACAAGCACAGCCCCATGGGCGGCGTAATCAGCCCCATCATCAGGTTGAAAATCACGAGAATGCCGAAGTGCAGCGGGTCGATACCCAGCGCCATGGCAATGGGGTGAAGAATTGGCACCAGCACCAAAATGGCCGCGATACCTTCTAAAAACAGCCCCACCACCAGTAGCAGCACAATGACGGCAATCAGGAAGGTCCACTGGGTATCGATGCTCATCAGTGCCCATTCGGTGAGCATGTTGGGCACGCGCTCGAATGTTAATACCCAGTTGGCCGCAGCCACGGCACCCATGATGACCATAATCACGGCGCTATCGCGCATGGCGCGGGCGAAGATGCCAGGCAGGTTGACCAGTTTGATATTTCGGTAGAGCACCACGCCGAGAATCAGCGCGTAGACCACGGCAAAGGCGGCTGCTTCAGTCGGTGTGACGATACCGGCGAGAATCGCCCCCACCACAAATACCGGCATGAGCGCGGGCAGCAGGCCGTGGAGGAGGGCGTGGCGGCGAGACTGCTTTCTTGTCTGTGCTGCGCCCAAATCACCGGCGAAAAAGTAGACGTAAATGGAAAGCCCCAGTGCCAGCAGTAGCCCTGGCACAATCCCCGCCAAAAATAGCCCGGGTACCGACACGCCCGACACCGTCAGCGCGTAGATAATCACCGGAATACTCGGCGGAATAATCGGGCCAATCACGGAGGAGGCCGCGGTGAGTGCCGCCGCAAAATCCCGTGGGTAGCCCTCTTTTTCCATTGACGGAATAAATACCCGCCCAAGGGCTGAGGTATCGGCAATCGCTGAACCGGAAAGGCCGGCAAAAATCACCGACGCCCAGATATTCACGTGCGCCAGCCCTGCCTTCATGCGGCCGACAATCGCAGTGGCCAGGTTAATAATCCGGTGAGTGATGCCCGCTTCGTTCATTAGCTCGCCGGCCAGAATAAACAGCGGTATCGCCAGCAGGGGGAAGGATTCCATGCCGCCGAAAAACTGCTGCGACACAATACGGATATGGTAGGGCAAGTCGCCGGTGCTCATCAGCACCGTCAGCGTGCCGAGTATGGCAAAGGCAAAGGGTACGCCGAGCAACACTAGCGCTATCAGCAGCACAAAAATCATGATGAAGTCTCCTCGCCACGGTGATCACTCAAACGCAGCGCGCCCATTACCAGGGCAGAGAGGCTGAGCAGGCCGCCGCCCATCAGCATGGAGGCTTGAAATAACCACATGGGCATGCCGGTGCTTGAGGAAGTACGCCCACCGCGGGCAGAAATGAACTCGAACGCCGATACCATCAAGCCAATACCAACGGCCAGTACCACCAGGTCGATGGCGACCGCCTGCCAGCGCAACCAGCGTGGGGGTAACAGGCGGCGAATAAGGTCAAAGCCGATGTGTTTGTCTTGAAGATACGCCCAGGACATGCCAAACATCAGGCCATAAATCATCAGGTAAATAGCGGTGTCTTCTCCCCAGGTAATGGAGCCGCCATAGGTGTAGCGCGCAAAGGCATTGCCTGCGACCAATAGAAAAATCAGCATCATGGCAAGCCCGGCCAAGCTGCCATTGAACAGGATCAGGCCGCGGTGTATCCGGGCGAGAAGAGCAGACATAAAAGCACCTTCAATCGATAGTCAGGCACGCAAACTCGCGAGTGAGCCATCATTGGCCCACTCGCAAGCGCTTTGGTCAGGCAGGGTTAGAAGCGCGTGGAGGCTTCTTCTACAGCGGAAGAGAGGCGGTCGATCCAAGCGGCGTCATCGCCAAGCTCAGCGCGCAGGTAGGCTTGCACCGGCGGCTGGGCCGCTTGGCGGAAGGCTTCCATCTGCTCAGCAGTGGGCTGAGTCACTTCCATGCCGGCTGCTTCTAACTTGGCAATACCCTCCGCCGAGTTGAACTGTTGAATGGCACGGCCAGTGGTGCCCGCGACCACCGCGGCGCGTTTCACCGCGGCCTGCTCTTCCTCGGTGAGTGACTGGAATATCTCATCGTTGATCAGCAGGTGATCGACCCCATAAACGTGGCGATCCAGCGTCAAGTAGTCCTGAAACTCGTAGAAGTTATTGCCGTAGATCACCGAGATAGGATTCTCCTGGCCATCGACGACGCCGGTTGCCAGTGCGGTCGGCACTTCGCCCCACGCGATGCCCTGAGGTTCAGCCCCTAGCCCGCGCACCATTTCCAGGTAAAGCGGAATGGTTTGCACGCGGAATTTCAGCCCTTGCATGTCTTCCGGTGAGTTGATGGGGCGCACGGAGTTGGTGAAGTGACGAAAGCCCGTTTCGCCGTAAGCCAGTGTGCGTAGGCCAGTCTGTTGTAAGCAGTGCTCGGCTAGTGCTGTACCAAACTCGCCGTCCATCACTTGCCACGCCACTGGCGCTGACGGGAAGGTGTAAGGGATATCCGTTACGGCGACTGCCGGACAGAAATTGGCGTAGGCACCGGAGACCATCGCAAGACTAATGGTGCCATCCTGAGCGCCTTCAATCAGCTCGGTTTCACCGCCTAGCGAGCCAGCGGGGTAGAGCTCTACAGTGAGATCGGTTTCGGCTTCCACCAGGTTTTTAAACACCTGTCCGGCCGCGCCCTTTTTCGAGGTGGTCCAGTCATCTGGGTCAACGTGGGCAAAGCGTAGCGTCTGGGCGGAGGCGGTAGTGGCTGCGGCCAGCGTTGCGGCTGTTACGGCGAGTGTGAGAGTACGCTTAATCGACATTGTTGTTGTCCTTTTATCGGCCTGTTGTCACGGGTTTGAAACAGTGCTGCTCTAATCAGTGTTGCTTTTCTTCAGTGTTGCTTTCTGTTTTAAGCAACCCTTCTATTTTAGATAACAATGTACGAAATGGTACGTTCAGTCAAGCTATGGCATACTAGACAAAAGACGACCACGATAATAAAAGGCACGTTCTATGACAGCCCCTTCAAACAAGGTCAGCCCCCCTGCCGTGCGGCGTCGGCGTAAAAATAACCCCGAATCAGTGCGCGCCGATATTCTTGCGGTGGCCACCCACGAATTCTCGGAAAAAGGCCTTTCCGGGGCACGCATTGATGAAATCGCTGAGAAAACCCGCGCCTCCAAGCGGATGATTTACTACTACTTTAAGGATAAAGAGACGCTCTACCTGCACACCCTGGAAGCCGCCTACCAGAAAGTGCGCTTGCAAGAAGCCGAGCTGGCACTTGATCATTTAGCCCCGCTAGAGGCGCTTTGTCGGTTAGTGCGGTTCACTTTTTGCCACCACGCCAAAAACCCCGATTTTATTCGCTTAGTCATGATCGAAAATATCCATCACGGGCGTTTTTTGGCGCAGTCAGAGCTGATTCAATCGCTCAATGCCGGAGTGATTGATGTGCTCACTAATGTCTATGTTCGCGGTGTGGAAGAGGGCTGTTTTCGTGAAGGTTTGGACCCACGAGAACTGCACTGGCTAATTAGCGCGCTGTCGTTTTTCAATGTCTCCAACCTGCACACCTTTTCGCGCATTTTTGATTGGCAGCAAGCCGCGCCGGAAAATCAGCAAAAGCTAGAAGACCACGTGACCGAGATGGTGCTGCGCTACGTGCGCGCTGACAGGCCAGCGCTGACAAGTTAATGCCACGCTACTTTTAGCGTATAGTTCGAAAGGCGAGTTCGAAGGGCGAACAACTGTGCGGTTTTGTTGCGCCTGCCGTTGAACCATGCCTTGCTGAAACACGTTAAAAGGAGCCTGCTAGCCATGTCCTCTGCCTTTCTAAAGCACCCCTTTATGAGCCAGCACGCCATTGCTGCGTGTGATGATGACGCCACGGTGCGCGCCATGCTGGCTTTTGAGTTAGCCCTGGCGGAAGTACAAGAAGCGAGCGGAGCAGTGCCTAGCGGTGCCAGCCAGCAGATGCGCGAGCAGTTTGAGCACGCCTCTTTTAACGTCGCTGAGATGGCCAAAGGCATCGCCAGCGGCGGCAATGTGGCCATTCCCTTTGTCAAACAAAGCCGTGCGCTGCTGCCTGAAGCGCTTAAACGCTACTGGCACCAGGGCGCGACCAGCCAGGACGTGGTTGATTCCGCGCTGATGCTGCTGCTTAAACCCCGCTTAGCGGCGCTGAATGAACTATTGCTACGCTGCCGTTCGGCGTCGATGGCGCTGATGGATGCCCACATCGCCACGCCCATGGTGGGGCGCACCTTAATGCAGCAGGCGCTGCCGATCACCTTTGGGGTCAAGGTGGCTCACTGGGCAATTGGCTTGGAGCAAGCGCGCCGCCGCTTAAGTAGCGTAGAGCTACCCGTGCAGTTTGGCGGCGCGGTGGGCGTGCATTCAGGGTGGGATGTTCAAGGGCTTGAGTGGATGGACGCCGTGGCGGAACGGTTAGGCTTAGCGGTGCCGGTATTGCCCTGGCATACCGACCGCTACCCCATTCATGCCCTCGGCACGGCGTTAGATGGCGTGGCCGGGGCGGCGGAAAAAGTCGCCCTGGATGTGTCGCTGCTGACCCAAACCGAAGTGGGCGAAGTGGCGGAACCTTCGGCACCGGGCATGGGTGAATCCTCCTCGATGCCCCATAAGCGTAACCCGGTGCGCAGCGCGCTGATTCGCGGCGCGGCGCGGCAAGTGCATGGCCACACCAGTGTGCTGATCAACGCTGCCGCCCAGCCGCTAGAGCGCGGCTTGGGCGAATGGCATGCGGAGTGGGCACCGTTAATGGAAAGCGTTTTGCTCGTAGAAGGTGCGCTAGAGCAACTGGCGGTGCTGCTTGAAGGGCTAGAAGTGAACCCCGCCAATATGCAGCGCAACCTGGCCGCTACCGGTGGCGGCATTATGGCCGAGCCGGTGGCGCGTTTGCTCACCCCAACCTTGGGGGCAGATAACGCCAAAGCCGTCAGCGCCGCCGCTGCGGAAACCTCACGCCTCGAATCCCGGCCCTATTTTGAGGTGCTACTTGACGTGCTGGCTGGGCATCCTGAGGTAAAGGGAAGCGTAGACGCTGATGCTCTCCGCAACGCCTGTAATCCAGCTTTATACCTTGGTAGTAGTGCTGCCCAGGTTGAACGCGCAAAGAAATGGCTGGCAGGTGAATAAGCAGCTGAAATATTTACGTTTACGGGGCGCTGTTAAGCGCGGGGAAAATACCACGCTGGCACACGGTTAGCGGCGGAGTATTTGACCTCATCCGCGATCAGCAGTAACTTGTTCGCATTGAGAATATATGTTCGTCAAACGAACAATCACCTGCACAATCGCCCACCACCAGCTAAGAGGCACCCATCATGGCCGAGTTTCTCAGCTTGCATGACGCGGTAGCGCGCTACGTCCAAGACGGCGCCACCGTTGCCATGGAAGGCTTTACCCACCTGATTCCGTTTGCCGCGGGCCACGAAGTGATCCGCCAGAAAAAGCGTGACCTGACGCTGATCCGCATGACCCCCGACATCATTTACGATCAAATGATTGGCGCGGGTTGCGCGAAAAAAGTCATCTTCTCCTGGGGCGGCAACCCCGGCGTTGGCTCGCTGCACCGCCTGCGCGATGCGGTTGAGAAAGGCTGGCCGCATAAGGTCGAGATTCTTGAGCATAGCCACGCGGCCATGGCCTGCGCCTTTGAAGCGGGTGCGGCGGGATTACCGCTGGCGGTTTTTCGCGGCTACATCGGCAGCGAACTGCCCAGCGTCAACGACCAAATCAAATTCATTGAGTGCCCGTTCACCGGCGAGCGCCTAGCCGCGATACCGTCGGTGCGCCCGGATGTCTCAATCATTCACGCCCAGCGCGCAGACCGCCAAGGCAACGTGCTGGTGGAAGGCATTGTGGGCGTACAGAAAGAAGCCGTACTGGCCGCCAAACACAGCATCGTGACGGTGGAAGAAATCGTCGATGACCTGAACACGCACCCGAATGCCTGCGTGATTCCCAGCTGGGCGATCAGCGCCATTGCGGTGGCCGAGAAAGGCGCGCTGCCTTCCTACACCCACGGCTATTACGGCCGCAGCAACCGCTTCTATAAAGAATGGGACGCCATCGCTCGCGACCGCGACACCTTCACCCAGTGGCTCGACGACAACGTCTTTAATGCAGGAGGCCAAGCCTGATGAGTCTGGAATATACCTCTTCTGAAATGATGACCGTGACCGCTGCACGGGCGCTGGAAAACGGCACCACCTGCTTTGTAGGGATTGGCTTGCCTTCCGAGGCTGCCAACCTGGCGCGGCTGACCCACGCCCCCGACGTGGTGCTGATTTATGAATCCGGCACGCTGCAAACCAAGCCTGATGTACTGCCGCTTTCGATCGGTGATGGCGAATTAGCCGAAACCGCGCTAACCACCGTTGCCGTACCGGAAATGTTCCGCTACTGGCTGCAGGGCGGCAAAATCAACGTGGGCTTTTTAGGCACCGCGCAAATCGACCGCTATTGCAACCTTAACACCACGCTGATTGGTGACTACCGCGAACCCAAGGTACGCCTGCCCGGCGGCGGCGGTGCGCCGGAAATTGCCACCAACGCCGGTGAAGTGTTTATCACCCTCAAGCACTCCAAGCGGGCGTTTGTGGATAAGGTCGATTTTGTCACCACGCTGGGCTTTGGCCGCGACGGCAAAGGGCGTGATAACGTGCCCAATATCGGCAAAGGTCCCACCCGTGTGATCACCGACCTGTGCGTGATGAAGCCTGACCCCGAGACCAAAGAACTGGTGGTGGTGTCGCTGCACCCGGGCGTCACCCGCGAGGAAGTGATTGACGCCACCGGCTGGGACATTCGCTTTGCCGAGCAGCTGGAAAGCACGCCTGAGCCAAATGCCAACGAGCTTGAAATTCTACGTGAGCTGAAAGCGCGTACCGAGCGAGCCCACGCGGGCGCATAAGGAGTACTTTATGAGTGATGTTGCCATGAGAGACGTGTTTCTTTGTCACCCACGCCGCACTGCCGTTGGCCGTTTTGGCGGCACCTTGGCCAGCGTGCGCCCGGATGATTTCGCCGCGAGCATCTTTAAAGCCGTACTAGCGGAGGCACCGGATCTCGACCCCGCGGCCATTGAAGAAGTGTTTATGGGCTGCGCCAACCAGGCCGGTGAAGATAACCGCAACGTAGCGCGCATGTCGTCGCTGCTGGCGGGCATTCCCACCTCGGTACCCGGCACCACCATGAACCGCCTGTGCGGTTCGGGTATGGACGCAGTGGGCACGGCGTTTCGCGCTATTAAAGCCGGCGAGATGGAGCTGGCGCTGGCCGGCGGCGTGGAATCCATGTCCCGCGCGCCTTATGTGATGGGCAAGGCCGATAGCGCTTTCACTCGTGGGCAAAAAATTGAAGACACCACCATTGGCTGGCGCTTGATCAACCCGCTGATGAAGAAAGCGTTTGGGGTGGATTCGATGCCGGAGACGGCAGAAAACGTCGCCGAGCAGTTCAATATCTCTCGCGAAGATCAGGACGCCTTTGCCCTGCGCTCGCAGCAAAAAGCCGCTGCTGCCCAAAAGGCCGGCCGCTTTGCCCAAGAGATTACGGCGATTGAGATTCCCCGCCGCAAGCAGGAGCCGCTGATTTTTGATACCGATGAGCACCTGCGGGAAACCACCCTTGAGAAGCTGGCAGGTTTGCCCACGCCGTTCCGTGACGGCGGTAGCATCACCGCGGGTAACGCTTCAGGCGTTAACGACGGTGCGGCCGCCATGCTGGTCGCCAGCGAAACCGCGGTTAAACAGCACGGCCTAACACCGATGGCTAAAATTATCGGTATGGCCACGGCAGGCGTTGAGCCACGCATCATGGGCTACGGCCCGGTTCCCGCCGTGCAGAAGCTGCTTAAGCGTACCGGCATTTCCATGGACGACATCGACGTATTTGAGTTTAACGAAGCCTTTGCTGCTCAGGCGCTAGCCTGTACGCGCGACCTGGGCCTGAAAGACGACGACCCGCGGGTGAACCCCAACGGCGGCGCGATTGCACTGGGCCACCCGCTGGGCATGTCCGGCGCACGGCTGCTGCTTACCGCCGCCCACGAGCTGCAAAACAGCGGCAAGCGCTACGCGCTATGCACCATGTGCGTAGGTGTTGGCCAGGGTATCGCCACGCTGATCGAACGCGTTTAACGGAGAACGTCATGGCTTTTCATACGATTAATGGCCGCAGCGTGGCTTACCGGCTGCTCGGTTCAAAAGTAAACCCCCTCGTGGTGCTGGCGCACCCCTTGGGCATGAGCCAAGCCGTGTGGGACGACGTAATTCCCGCGTTGCTGCCCCGCTACCGCGTGCTGACCTGGGATTTACCCGGCCACGGTGCCAGCCAAGCGGTGAGCGGTACGCAAATTACCCCCGCTGATTTGGCCGCTGAAGCGTTGGCGCTGGCAGAGCTTGCGGGCGCTGCGCGCTTTCACTTTGCCGGTACCTCTATCGGTGGCGTGGTTGGCCAGCAGCTGATTGCCGAGCATAGCGAGCGCCTGCTTTCCGCCACGCTGACCAACACCGGCGCGGTAATCGGTAACGCGGAGCTGTGGAACACCCGCGCTGGCCGCGTTCGCCAGGAAGGGCTGGCGGAGATGTCTGAAGAGATCGTGCCGCGCTGGTTTGCCCCAACAGCGTTTGAAGCAAGCCCGGCGTTAAAAGCGGGTTGGTGCACTCAGATGGGTCGTGGCGATGATGAGTCTTACGCGCAGCTGTGTGAAATGCTTGGCCGCGATACCTTCACTGGCAAATTAGCAGCCAAGCAGGCCAAGGTGCAGCTGTTCGGCGGCAGCGAAGATCTGGCCACGCCGCCCGCCACGCTGGAAGCGCTTGCCGCTGAACTCGATGGCGCACCGCTGGAGGTGTTTAACGGCGTGGGGCATGTGCCTTCAGTAGAAGCGCCGGCGCTGTTCGCGCAGAAGCTACTGGCAGTGATGGCGGCTGATTTAGGTGATGTTGCCAACCACGGCGTGGCTTACGCTGCCGGCCTTGAGACCCGCAAGCAGGTATTGGGCGAAGAGCACGTTGAGCGTTCTACCGCCAACGCCAACAGCCTGGATGCGCCTTTCCAGCAGATGATTACCCGCCTGGCTTGGGGCGAGCTGTGGAGTAACGACGACTTAACCCGTCGTGAGCGCAGCATGATCACCACCGGGATTCTCGCTGCCCTTGGCCGCGAAGAGCTAACGCTGCACTTAAAAACCGCCAAGCGTATTGGGCTGACTGAGGCCGAGCTGCGCCAAGTACTGATGCACGTGGCGATTTACGGCGGCGTACCGGCGGCTAACCACGCCTTTGCGCTGGCCAAAGAGCTGGGCTGGGGCGAGTAGTCACGCGTCAACGCTCCTCGCGATATGCTCGCGGTGAGCGTGCTATCCTCATAACCTAAAGGTTATGAGGATTTTTTTATGCTGAACGCACGGATTAAGCTGCGCCACCTGCAAGCGTTTCTTGAGGTGGCGCGCCAGCGCAGCTTTGCCCGCGCGGCTGAGCGGCTGTCGATCAGCCAGCCGGGCATTTCCAAAACCATCCGTGAGTTGGAAGATACGCTCGCTGTTGCATTGTTCGAGCGCACCCCGCACGGCGTTTCGCTTACCCAGGCGGGCTTAACATTGCTTCGCCATGCAGGGCCTGCTGTGCGCGCCTTGGAAGAAGGCGTAGAAGCCCTGCAGGCGGTGCAAACCGGCGCGCACTGGCTGCGCGTTGGCACGCTGTCTACCGTTGAAAGCCGGCTACTGCCCGAAGCCCTGCGCCGCTGGCAGGCTAACACCACCACCGAGCGGGGCGCGCAGGTCGTTACCGGCACCAGTGCCTTTTTGCTCTCGCGTTTACGGCGCGGGGAGCTGGATGTGGTGGTTGGCCGCATGACCGAAGCGCGCGAAATTCAAGACCTGAGCTTTGAACATCTGTATTACGAACGTCTTCAGCTGGTGGTTCGCCAAGGCCACCCGCTGCTGGCCGAGCAGGCGCTAGGTGCCCACAACCTCTGCGCGTACCCCTGGATTATCCCACCGCCGCAAACCACCCTACGCCAGCAGGTTGATAGCTTTTTTGTCCGCCATGCGCTTTTGCCGCCGCCCCTGCGCATCGAGACGCTGTCGCTAGCGCTTGGCCGGCGTTATGCCCTGATTGGCGAAGCCATTTGGGTAGCCCCAGAAGAGGCGGTGCGCTCTGCGATACAGCGCGGTGAGCTGTGTGAACTTTCCCTGCCTCTAGAGCAACACGGCGGTTCGGTCGGGTTATGCATCAACCGTTCGTTGCGCCCTTCGCTTGCCGCTGAAGCCTTTTGTGAAGTGCTGCGCGAAGTCGCCGCCGACGTGGTGAAGGGCTATCACGCTGAAAGCTCATAACCCATAGGTTATGAGGGTAGGGTAAGTTATTAATTGGCAGGTCGCGCATTAACCACGACACTAATGGTTTGTTTCAATCAATGAGATAATTGTATGCAAAATGACAATAAACGCTTTGTGACACGCGACCGCAATTGGCATCCGCCCGCCTATGCGCCGGGCTATAAAACCTCGGTGGCGCGTTCCCCCCAGCAGGCGCTGGTGAGCATGCAACAACCCACGGTATCTGAGCTGACCGGCCCAGACTTCAGCCATCTGCGCATGGGCCCTCACGATAACGACCTGCTGCTGAACTTTCGCCAAGACCCTCAGCATCAGGGCTTGCCGCAGGGTGAGCGGATTATCATGTTTGGCCGGGTAGTCGATCAGTTTGGCAAGCCCGTACCGCACACGTTGGTTGAGATGTGGCAAGCCAATGCGGGTGGCCGTTACCGGCACAAAAACGATAAGTACCTGGCACCGCTAGATCCTAACTTCGGCGGTGTAGGTCGCTGCTTGACCGATGAGCAGGGTATGTACCGTTTCCGCACCATCAAGCCCGGCCCTTACCCGTGGCCGAACGATATGAACAGCTGGCGGCCTGCGCATATTCACGTCTCAGTAACTGGCCCTGCGATTTCCACCCGGCTGATTACCCAGATGTATTTTGAGGGCGACCCGCTAATTCCCCTGTGCCCGATCGTGCATACGCTGAAAGACCCGCTCGCGGTTGAAACGATGATTGGGCGGCTTGATATGGCGCACAGCAAACCGATGGACTGCTTGGCCTATCGCTTTGACATCGTGGTGCGCGGCGAGCTGCAAACCTATTTTGAAAATCAATAGCTGAAAACCAATAGCCGAAAACCAATAAGGCCAGGGGAAATAAACATGAAGCAGCCTAATAGCCAGCCGACCAGCGAACTGATGCTGCGGGAAACCGCCTCACAAACCGCTGGCCCCTACGTTCATATTGGTCTTGCTCTTGCGGCGGCGGGTAACCCCGTGCGGGATGAAGAGATCTGGAACGAGATGGCTAAGCCCGATGCCGAAGGCGAGCATATCGAAGTGGTCGGTACCGTTATTGATGGTAACGGCGATTTAGTGCGCGATGCATTTGTTGAAGCGTGGCAGGCCGATGCCAACGGTAACTATCAAGCCGATTACGACCTGAGCAAACCGTTTAATAGCTTTGGGCGTACCGCGACGACGTTTGATCACGGCAGCGAGTGGTCGCTAACCACCATCAAACCCGGTGCGGTGCAGCACCCTAGCGGCCAACCAATGGCACCGCACATTAACCTTGCGCTGTTTGCGCGTGGGGTGAATATTCACCTGCAGACGCGGCTCTATTTTGACGATGAAGCCGATGCCAATGCCAAGTGCCCCGTGTTAACACGCATCGAGTCACCGGCACGCCGACAGACGCTGATCGCTAAGCGTGAAGAGGTCGACGGCAAGGTTCGTTACCGGTTGGATATTCGCTTGCAGGGGCAGGGCGAGACGGTATTTTTCGATTTCTAGCCCGTTGAACCGCACGTGCGGTGAATAAAGCCAAAAGCGCTACTCTTTAGGGGGTAGCGCTTTTTTTGGTTAGGCACGACCATGGTCGTGGATAAATATTGGAAAAGTCCAATTTTATGTGGGTATTGTACTTTTCTATGAGGGCTTCAAAGCGACAAGTGCTGCCGGTGACGGTAAGGCGGCTTGAAGGGCGTCAGCGGCTGCTTAGACATAGACGAATGTCGATTAGCCCTAGGCCTCATAGTGAACTAATGTGGTGGCTCAGAGCGAACTACTATTCGCCATACGAACTTATAATAATCCAAAAAAAATCCTGGAGGCTCCTATGAAAATGACCCTATCCCGCTGCGTGTTGGCAGCAGCGATTGCTGGCCTAGCCGTCAGTTCCGCACAGGCAGAAACGACGCTGCGTATGGCGCATTTTTGGCCAGGCGCTTCCGGTGTTAACGAAGATGTTTTGCAAGCCTGGGCGGATACCATTGCCGAGGAGTCTAATGGCGACCTGACGGTTCAGATGTTCCCTTCCGGCACCTTAGCCAAGCCAGATTCCATTTATGAAGCCGCCGCAAACGGCATTGCGGATATTGGTGCCACGGCTCAGGGCTATACCGCTGGGCGCTTCCCGCTTTCACAAATTGTGGAGCTACCGGGCGTTGCCAGCACCGCAACACAGGGTGCCTGTGTTCTGCAGACGCTTTATGACGAGGGCCATTTAGATAGCGAATACGAAGACACCCGCCCGCTATTTATGTTTACCACCGGGCCTGGCGGTATTCATACCATCGACACCGATGTGCAAACACCTGCCGACCTAGAAGGAATGCGCATTCGTCGCCCCACCGCCGTTGCCGGTGAAATGCTAGAAAATATGGGTGCGATTCCGGTAGGCATGCCTGCTCCCGATATCTATACCTCTATGCAGCGCGGCGTTATTGAAGGCCTGAGTTTTCCGTGGGAAGGCTTAAAAGGCTTTCGCGTCAATGAGCTAGTGAATTACCACACCGAAGTGCCGTTTTATACGCTGATCTTCGTTGCCACCATGAACCAGCGCGCCTATGACGGCTTAACCGCCGAGCAGCAGGCGGTGATCGACAATAACTCCGGCATGAAGTGGGCTGAAAAAGCCGGCGCAGTGTTTGATCAACTGGATGTAGAAGGTAAGCAAGAAGCGGTTGATGCGGGCCATACCATTCGTGAAATCGAAAACCCGCTGGACCACCCCGACTGGCAAGCGCCGCTGCAAACCGGCATTGAAAACTATCTGACGCAGCTGGAAGAGCGCGGATTAGACCAGGCGCGAGAGGTTTATGAAGCTGCGCTGGCCGCCAGTGAGTCTTGTGGTGCCCAACAGGGGTAAGGTTTTCATGCGGTCTTCTTTTGATTTTCAACACGTCCTGTATAGGGCCAGCCATTGGCTGGCCCTCATTTGTCGCTTGGTAGCGGGAATCGCACTGATTGGCCTGCTGGCGGTGACTATCGCTGATGTCAGCACGCGCTATCTTTCCCGGGTAACCGAAGGCGCGATTGCGTTGCGCGTTTCCGGCAGTGTGGAGTTAGTCAGCTATTTAATGCTGTTCGCGCTATTAGCTGCGATGGCCGCTAACGTGGAGAAGAGCCAAGTGGTGGTAGAAGCGTTCTCACACGGGTTGCCGAAAACGATAAAAAATCGCCTACAAGGCTTGTTTTTCCTCGGCTTTATGGCATTGGGGCTGATTTTGTTTGTGGGGTTGCTGGATTCAGCCGCGGCCGCTAGTCGGCACGGCGAGATAACCCAAGACCTGCGGATGCCCATGGGGCCGATTTATCAGCTGGCAGCGGTGCTCAGTTTGCTATTGGGGATACGTAGCTTTATTCACGCCTTATTAGGCGTTATTTATGCGGCAGGTGAGGAGACAACTCATGGGGAGTGAAGCAATCGGTGCCATCGGGTTAGGGCTGTTATTGGTACTGATGATTTTGCGCGTACCGGTCGCCTTAACCATGCTTATTGTGGGGGTAGTGGGGTTTGCACAAATTATTAGTTGGGATGCCGCCATTGCCCAACTGAAAACCGTGCCCGTCGAAGTGCTTTCCAACTACAGCTTCAGCGCCGTGCCCATGTTTATTTTAATGGGCGTACTGGCGGCCCATTCGGGCATGGCCGGTAAGCTGTTTGATTCAACCCGCGTTATTTGCGGGGGCTGGAAGGGCGGCTTGGCGATTGCGGCGGTGGGCTCTTGCGGTATTTTCTCCGCGATTTCCGGTTCTTCGTTAGCCACGGCGAGCACCATGACCCGGGTAGCATTGCCGGAAATGGAGCGCTATGGCTACAACCGTGGCTTAGCGACCGGCGCGCTTGCCGCTGGCGGCACGCTGGGCATTATGATTCCGCCCAGTATCGCGCTGCTTATCTACGCCATTCTTACCGAGCAGTCTGTTGGCGATATGTTCATGGCCGGGTTGATTCCCGGTTTGCTAGGGCTGGTGATGTATTCACTGACCATTACGGTCGTGATGTATCTGCGCCCCTCCCTGGCGGTAGCAGGAGAACCGACCAGTTGGAAAGATAAACTGCTTTCGCTGACCGGCTTAGTGCCCTTCTTTGGCGTTTTCCTGGTGATGATTTTAGGTATCTATTTTGGTGCCTTTACGCCGACGGAAGGGGCCAGTGTTGGCGCGTTTGCCACGCTGCTTTACGCCTTAGTAAAAGGCATGCGCGGTGCGCAGCTATGGCGCAGCGTACAAGAGACGTTGGCGCTTTCTGCCGTGGTGTTTTTTATGCTGGTGGGGGCTGAAACGCTCGGCTACTTCATCTCGGTGTCGCGCATTTCGTTTTCCATTACTGACCTGCTCTACGGTATGGATCTCACGCCTATCGTCGTGGTGCTGTGCATTCTTGCGCTCTACTTTGTGCTGGGCATGTTTATGGACTCTATCGCGATGCTGGTGATCACCGTGCCGGTGGTGTATCCGATTATTCAGGCCATGGGCATCGACCCCATTTGGTTCGGTATTTTGACCGTACTGACCGTTGAGTTGGGGCTCATGACCCCGCCGGTGGGCATGAATGTGTTTGTAATAAAAGCGATGGCACCGCACGTTGGGCTGGGTGAGATTTTTAAAGGGGTCGCCCCGTTTGTGGTCTCGGATTTAATACGCTTGGCGCTATTAATCCTTTTCCCGGTGCTTTCTACCTTCTTCTTGCTTTAAGCAACGCGCTTGTTTAAGCAAAGAGGTTGTTTAGCTAAAGGGCTAACCGGTATTAACGCGCTTGCGACTGACGAATGCGAAAGTCGCGAGGTGAAAGCGCGGTATTGCGCTTAAAAAAGCGGGTGAAGTAGGCAGGTTCAGAGAAGCCCAAGCGGTCAGAGACTTGGCCGATAGTCATATTGGTATAAGTTAGCTGGCGCTTGGCTTCTAGCAGTAAGCGTTCATGCAGTAATTGCAGAGCGCTGCGTCCAGCGAGTTGGCGGCACAGCATGTTTAAGTGCGCGCTACTTACCCCTAATTGCTCGGCTAACGCTTCAATACTGGGTTGCTCACGGTAGTGCGCCTCAATCAGCGTTTGGTAGCGCTCTAAATGCTGCCGACCTTTGTCGCTTTGGCGGGGGCCATAGCGTTTTATAGGGTTCTCTGTGCAAGCACCAAGACGCGAAAGCTCCACCACCAAGGCTTGAATCAGTGCTTCGAGCAGCCTATCTCGGCCAGGGGCAGGCTGGCGGTACTCCTGGTCGATTTGACTAACCAGCGTAACTATTCGTTTTTGTGGGTTTGATTCGCTCTGGCTTGAAAGGTGCAGAGGATAGAAGTCTGCTTGTTTAAGGGTGCTGCTTTCACCCATTACTGCATGTAAGTGATCCGCCAGCGGTTTCGCCAGGGTAATAATATGACCTTGAACATCGGGCGAGAAAAGAAAACCGTGAATGGCCATTGCGGGCACAACGATAGCGCAAGCGCTCTGTAGCCGATGCGTTGTTCCCTCCAGCGCTAGCTCAACGCTGCCTTGGGTAATCAGCAGAATATGCACCAGGTCAGCATGGCGATGTGGTCGAATGCGCCAATCATGCAGCTGGCTGCGCTCAGGAATGGATTCGCAGTGGAGCAAATCTGGCGTGGGCCAGTGCTGCGTTTCGCCATAGAGTTTAAATACCGGAACGGCCGTTCTCGACGACATTGCTTGTATCCTTTAATAAGCACCCTTCACATTCGTCATCTGGATTTTTCGTCTACGACTAAGGTGGGGTAATAAAGCGCTAAAAGTCCAATAATTGATCTAAATCATGCCTTATTATGCGGCGTGTTTCATTGAAAAATACAACTACTATTTTCTGGAATGGTTTCTTTCCAGAACAACTTGTTTCTAGATAATGATAACGATGAGGCATCCCCTATGAAGACGCAGGTCGCCATTATTGGTGCAGGCCCCTCCGGTTTATTGCTGGGGCAGCTGTTACATCGCCAAGGCATTGATAACGTTATTGTTGAACGGCGCAGCGGCGAGTACGTGTTAAGCCGTATTCGCGCTGGTGTGCTTGAGCAGGGCATGGTGGATTTACTGCGTGAAGCAGGCGTCGACCAACGGATGGATAAAGAAGGCCTGCCCCACGATGGGTTTGAGCTGGCGTTTGATAACCGCCGTGTGCGCATCCCGCTCGATGAGCTAACGGGTGGCAGCAAGGTAATGGTTTACGGCCAAACCGAGGTAACGCAAGATTTAATGGAAGCCCGTGAAGCCGCTGGCGTCGCCACCATTTATGAAGCCGAAAACGTCCAACCCCATGATCTGGAAAGTGACCAGCCGTATATTACCTTTGAGAAAAACGGCGAAACAGTGCGGTTGGACTGCGACTATATTGCCGGCTGCGATGGGTTCCATGGCATCTCTCGTCAGTCGATCCCGCAAGACCGCATTAAAGAGTTTGAAAAAGTTTACCCGTTCGGCTGGCTCGGCATTCTTTCAGATACGCCGCCGGTTTCCGATGAGCTGATTTATGCGCGCCATGAACGTGGTTTCAGCCTGTGCAGTATGCGTTCTGCTACCCGCAGCCGTTACTACCTCCAAGTGCCGCTAGATGAAAAAGTAGAAGACTGGTCTGACGAGCGCTTTTGGGAAGAGCTTAAACGCCGCCTGCCCGAAGACGTCGCCCAAAAACTGGTGACTGGGCCATCCATCGAGAAAAGTATCGCCCCTCTGCGTAGCTTTGTGGTCGAGCCCATGCAGTATGGCCGGCTGTTTTTGGTCGGTGATGCCGCGCATATTGTGCCGCCCACCGGCGCCAAAGGGCTTAACCTAGCGGCCAGCGATGTCAGTACGCTCTATCAGCTGATGGTGAAGGTCTACCAAGAAGGGCGCACTGATTTGATTGAGCGCTACTCGCAGACATGCCTGAAACGCATCTGGAAGGCAGAGCGCTTCTCTTGGTGGATGACCTCTATGCTGCATAACTTCTCTGACGAAGAAGATTTCAACAGCCGCATGCAGCTGGCCGAACTGGACTACGTGACGAGCTCAGAAGCAGGGCTAACGACCATCGCGGAAAATTACGTGGGTTTGCCTTACGAATCACTGGAATAGCGTATTGCCAGGCCTAGCTAGCCCAATCGCCCAAGCGTCTGCTTGGGCTTTTTTTGCTCGGGCTTTTTTTGCTTGCGCGTCGGCTTAAAAGAGCCGTGCGTGGCTGATATGGAAGCGGATTGGAGCATCCATTAGTTGTAAGCGATATGTCATAACGTAGCGGAATATCTATTTTCTATGCCATCGCCATGAATAGGGTGGGCTCAAAACCAACTGCTTTTTAGCTAATAACTAGCTGATTTATTTAGTGATAACGCGTTATTTCTCATAACGTTTGTTAGCTCGATTAGGTATGCAAAGCAACTTGAGAGGTATTGGCAGCGCGGCCTTTTAACCGTAACACTTATTTTTACTGTCACTACCATGCAGGTTATTACCATGTCGCAAACTTCAGGGGCAATCGAACAGGCACCCAATGCGGTTGCTTTCAAGCCTATTTCGCTTGTCCTGGGTATCCTCATTGGCCTGGGTGTTTTCTTTCTATTGCCCGAGACCCTAGCCTTCAATGCACGGCTTGTAGCTGCCATTGCTATGCTGATGGCCATTTGGTGGATGACCGAGGCGATCCCTATTCCGGTCACCTCGCTATTACCTCTGGTGCTTTTTCCCTTCTTCGATATTGCCTCGATAGGTGAGACAGCCTCGCCCTATGCCCACAGCATTGTGTTCTTAGTGCTGGGGGGCGTGCTTTTAGGCTTGGCGACACAACGCTGGAATCTCCATCGACGCTTTGCGTTACTGACAGTGCTCGCCGTGGGCACCAAGCCCGCTCAGATCGTTTTTGGCTTAATGTTTGCTAGCTGGTTTATCACCATGTGGGTTAGCAATACGGCTACTGCGGTGATAATGGTGCCGATAGGTGGCTCCATTATTGCCTTAGTAAAGTCGTTAGGTAACGGCGATGACACGCCGAAATTCTCAGCGGCTGTGCTGCTCGGCATTGCCTATGCGATCACCATTGGCTCGATGGCAACGTTAATTGGTCAACCTCCGATGGCGCTGATGCGTGCTTATATGGAGAGCGCTCATGGGCTGGACATTAGTTTCGGCCACTGGATGCTATTAGGGGTGCCTTTCTCTACCACTATGCTGATTGCGGCCTGGTTTGTGCTTAACAAAATCGTATTTCGTGCGGAAGTCGAGGACATTCAGGGCGGGCGCGCGATGATCGAATCTGAACTCAAAGCCATGGGGCGGCTCGCAACAGAAGAAAAGCGGGTGTTGATGGTCTTCGCGGGCGCGGTGTTTTTTTGGGTCTGCGTACCACTGATCGGTAAGCTTTCAGCGGTTCAGGCAGTGCTGCCTTGGTTGTCAAATATTAACGACACTAGCGTCGCCATTCTGGCGGCTATTTTGATGTTCGTCATTCCAGCGACGAAAGGGCAGGGCACATTACTAGAGTGGACGGCCACCCGCGACGTACCCTGGGGAGTGCTGATTTTGTTCGGCGGTGGCCTAACCCTTTCTGCACAGTTCACTGCCACCGGGCTGAGTGTCTGGATTGGCGAAAGCGTGTCTGGTTTGGCTGGGTTACCACCGATTCTCATACTGGCTGTCACTGCGCTGGTCATCATCTTATTAACCGAGCTGACCAGCAATACGGCCACCGCAGCGGCCTTCTTCCCCATCATGGGAGCCATCGCTGTTGGGCTGGATATTGATCCTTTTCTGATGACTATCGTGGTGACCTTTGCTGTCAGCTGCGCTTTCATGTTGCCGGTGGCGACACCTTCCAATGCCGTGGCCTTCGCGACGGGAGACTTGCCCATTAAGAACATGATACGCGCAGGCATTTGGCTCAATATGATTGGTCTGCTGGTGATTATCGTAGCGCTCTACACCATTGTTCCTCTGGTCTTCGATGTCTCATTCTGAACCTATTTAACAGGTGTCTTCGCACAACGTGACCGGTGTGACTGGCCGGTATGACGGGTAGTTGCTTAGATGCTATTCGGGTGTGATGATCGCCAACATCTGATTTATTGCGCTCACAATACAAACTAATGTTCGTCATAAGAACAAGTGGAGGTTTCCATGTCTGATCAGCCTTGCATTATTTGCGTTGCCATTACCGGCAGCTTGCCGCGTAAAGAGAACAACCCGGCCGTGCCTATCACGGTTGAAGAGCAGATTGAAAGCACCCAAGCGGCGTTCGAGGCGGGCGCGACTATTGCCCATTGCCACGTGCGTAACGATGACCAAACGCCTTCTTCAGACCCTGAAAAGTTTGGCCGTTTGATGGAAGGGCTCAAGAAACACTGCCCTGGCATGATTATTCAGCTTTCTACCGGCGGCCGTTCTGGCGCAGGGGAAGCGCGGGGCGGGATGCTGCCGCTGAAGCCTGATATGGCCAGCCTCTCGGTGGGTTCCAATAACTTCCCTAATCGTGTTTATGAGAACCCACCGCAGCTGGTGGAGTGGCTTGCCGATGAAATGCTGAAGTATGACATTAAGCCTGAAATCGAGGCGTTTGATTTGTCGCATATCCATCAGGCGGTGAGCCTTTCCAAGCAGGGTAAGCTCAAAGCCCCGCTTTACGTGCAGTTTGTGATGGGGGTTAAAAACTCAATGCCCGCAGACAAACCCACGTTTGATTTTTATATCGAAACGCTTAAGCGCTTAGCGCCAGACGCCCAGTGGTGTGGTGCCGGCATCGGTGCCAATCAGGCGGTGCTCAACGAATGGTCAATCGCCGCAGGCGGCCATACCCGCACCGGGCTTGAAGACAACGTGCGCCTGGATAGCGCTACACTCGCACCTTCCAACGCTGCGTTGGTTGAGCGTACCGTGGCTCTGTGCGAAAAGTACCAGCGCCCGGTGGCTACCTGGCAGCAGGCGCGTGAGATGCTTGGGTTGAACAATGTGTAAAAATGTTAGCTGCTACCCAACGGTGGGTGAAGGAACATACTCAATCACCATCGGATTGTTGTGTAGTCGTCTTTAAGGTGTCAGAGAGGGCTACTTACTTCGCGATATGTCAGTAGTCACCGGTAATTTTTCATAAAGCAGCCAGTATTATCCTTTTGTCGTAAATGTATTTTGTAGCGCGATGTGGTTGAGAACCCTAGCGGCCGCGGCAAATGGCTGTCGTATCGGGCTAACGGCTGAAGTGCTACGGCTTTTCTCATTTCGTTATTTAAGGTATTTATGCTCATTTAGTGATTAGTGGTGCAGCGTTAAGCTGCACCATTTTTTATTGTAGTCATTTGATTTAGTTGAATTTTAATCTATCAGTATTTAAGAAAATATATTTTTAGTTTGTTTTGCACGGTTTAATTTAAGCTACAGCTACACATGAGCGTTAAACAGCAACGCTAATGCTGGGTTAGCGATACCCTTACGGTATGGAAAGGCACTTAAACAATATTGGTTTCTAAAATCAGATGCTACCAAACTGCAGCCTAGCTAATGATTGCCAGACGCTGGAGCCTGCATGTCAACCGTCATCCAACATATTGAGACGCTGCTGGTCGATTTACCGACTATCCGTCCTCACAAACTCTCCATGACCACCATGGCCTGCCAAACCATGGTGATTGTGCGCATGCGCCACTCCGACGGTATCGAAGGGCTCGGCGAAGGCACCACCATTGGTGGCTTGGCCTATGGCCCGGAAAGCCCGGAGAGCATTAAGCGCAATATTGATACTTATCTAGCCCCTCTACTGGTCGGCCAGCCCTCTAACAATGTTCATCAGTTGCGTGCTCGGCTTAACCGCCATGCTCGCGGCAATATGATCGCCAAATCTGCATTAGAAACGGCTCTGTTGGATGCTCAGGGCAAGCGCTTGGGATTGAGCGTCGCCGAGCTGCTGGGCGGCGTACGTCAGGATCACTTGCCCGTACTATGGACGCTAGCCAGTGGTGATACCGCCAAAGATATTGATGAGGCCATGCTGCGTTTAGAACAGCGTCGGCACTGCGACTTCAAGTTAAAAATTGGTGCTAACCCGGTGGATCAGGACGTGCGCCATGTGGCGGCTATCAAGGAAGCGCTGGGTGATCGGGCCAGCGTGCGAGTTGATGTTAATCAGGCGTGGGATGAATCCACCGCCGTTCGCGGTATTCAGGTGCTACAGGATGCTGGCATTGAGTTAATTGAGCAGCCCATTGGCGCTCGTGAACATGCCGGCTTAGTTCGCTTGGCTAACCGCTTCAATGTGCCAATGCTCGCCGATGAGGCGGTGCAAGATGCCCGCGACGGGCTTGATCTTGTGTGCGGCGGCTTCAGTGGTGCCTTTGCGCTGAAGATTGCCAAATCCGGCGGTATTTACGGGGTACTAGAGTTAGCTCACGTCGCCCAAGCGGCTGGCATTGGCTTATATGGCGGCACCCTGCTGGAGGGCACTATCGGTACGGCTGCCTCTCTACATGCCTGGGCAACGCTGCCAGCAATGGCCTGGGGCACGGAAATGTTCGGCCCGCTGCTGCTGCAAGACGACATCGTCGTTTCCCCTCTCAACTACACCGAATTTGGGGTGGAGTTACCGCAAGGGGCTGGGCTCGGCATCACTCTAGATGAAGATAAGTTGGCGCATTACTCACGCAAGTAAACGTCACGTAAGTAAAAGCCGCAGTAAATAAAGCCATCGTTTGTGATCGCCCGCGATGAAAGAGGAGAGCCATATGCTGTTTCAAGTTGAGATGACCGTTAAGTTGCCGCCGGACATGCCTGCCGAGCAGGCAGCCAAGATCAAGGCAACGGAAAAGGCGTATTCCCAAGACCTGCAGCGCCAGGGTAAGTGGCGCCACTTGTGGCGGGTAGCGGGTAGCTACTCGAACGTCAGTATTTTTGACGTGGAAGACAACGCCGAGCTGCAAGAGTTGGTCAGCAATCTGCCGCTCTTCCCCTATATGGAGATCAGCGTCAAACCGCTGTGTCGTCACCCCTCTTCAGTGCGTGATGACGACAGCTAGTTCTCCACATAACACGCCAAATCGTATGACGACAACAACACCCCATAACAAACAGAGGGTTTCACCATGACTGTAAAAATATTCGACACGCCCGAGGTTCAAGACTTCATCAAAACCGTGGCCGGCTTTGATAAAGCCGGTGGCAATGACCGCGCCAAGCAGATCGTCCATCGCCTGGTCAGCGACCTGTTCAAGCTGATCGATGACTTCGATGTCACCGAGGAAGAGTACTGGGCCGGTGTCAACCTGCTCAATGCCCTGGGTAGCCAAACCCAGTTCGGGTTGCTCTCGCCCGGTCTCGGCTTTGACCACTTCCTCGATATGCGTCAAGACGCCATCGATGCCGAAGCCAAGCGCACCGGCGGCACCCCGCGTACCATCGAAGGCCCGCTCTACGTGGCCGGTGCCCCGGAAGCGGAAGGCTTCGCCCGCATGGACGACGGCAGTGATCCCGATGCCGAGGTGATGTGGCTGACCGGTCAGGTGCGCGATGTCGACGGTACCCCGATCCCCGGCGCTAAGGTTGAAATCTGGCACTGCAACTCCAAGGGCGGCTACTCGTTCTTTGATCCCTCCCAGGATGAGTACAACATGCGCCGCACGATCTATGCGGACAGCGAAGGCCGCTACACCGCGCGCAGCATCATTCCCTCCGGCTACGGCGTGCCTGAAGGCGCCCCCACCGATGTGGTGCTCAAGTCCCTGGGCCGTCACGGCGAACGCCCGGCGCATATCCACTACTTCGTCTCCGCACCGGGCCATCAGCACCTGACCACCCAGATCAACCTGGCGGGCGACCCCTACACCTTTGACGACTTCGCCTTCGCGACCCGGGAAGAGCTGGTGGTGCCCGCTGAACGGATCGAAGATCCGGCCGAGATCGCCAAGCGCGACCTGGACGGCCCGTTCTCCCATGTGGTGTTTAACGTCGAACTGGCTAAAACCGAAGCCCCTGAGCTGCAAGTGCGTCACGCCCGCCCCCGCGCCAAGGAAGACGAGCAGGATCTCGCTAGCCAGTTGGCGGGTACCGCGAAGGTTTAATAGCCTTGTTAATTTCCTTTAAGTGCTTGAAGGGGCTTTAAAGAAGGGCCGCGCTAGGAAGGGGAATTGGCAAGCTCCAAAGGATCCACTTTCCTTTGAATATCATAGGTTATGGGTAGCGGCCCATGAAGCGATCATCAACAAGCTTGTGTAAAATGGTGGTCGCTTCATTCATGAGAAGTGATGGTTTTTCACCGCGGCGACGGCTGCAGACAACAGGTGAGGTGATTGTCTTGTCCGCCAATGCTACATAAGAAATACCATCTCGTTGTACGCGCTTTACCTCCTCAGGTACCAGTGTAATACCGATATCAGAGGCGACGAGGCTAAGTGCTGTCTGAACTTCGTTTGCTTCCTGTATGACCTCAACCTTTAAGCCTTGTCGGCGGAAAATACCTAGTACCATATCTGCCAAGCTAGGACGTGGTTTGGCGGGGAAAAGAATAAGTGGATAACGTGCCAATTCTTCGCATGTAGGCGTAGTGCCCTCTAAAGGGTGACCGCTAGGAAGGGCAGCAATAAATGGCTCATTGAAGAGTATCTCTTGCTCTACGTCTGGATCATCAATGCGAAGACGTCCAAATCCCATGTCAATACGACCTGCTTTAAGCGCCTGAATTTGCTGTATGGTCGTAAGTTCTGTCAATGATATTTCCACATTCTCAATTTGACGCAAGTCGCGAACCAGCATTGGAATCTGCCCATAAAAGATAGAGGGGACAAAGCCAATTCCAAATAGAGTTCGCTTGCTACGTGCCATGTGGCGTGTTGTATCAATAGTGACGTCTACTTTCTCCAAAATTTCTAAAGCACGCTGCTGAAAAAATATACCCGATGGTGTTAAGCGAAGGCCTCGCGAGCTTCTCTCAAACAGTTCGACCCCAACTTCCTGCTCTAGCTGTTTAACTTGGCGCGAAAGTGGCGGCTGTGACATATGCAAGCGTTTAGCGGCACAGGTGAGATTAAGCTCTTCAGCGACAACGCAAAAGTACCTCAGGTGGCGTAATTCCATAAGAACTCCAAGGTATGAGTAACTTCTTAACTAATGGTGGCATTTACCTTCGGTGGCTTCCAATCAGGCTGCATTGCTCAAACAACCGGGCAATCTGCTACTAACTAGGTGAGGCGCTATAACGCTACCAGTATTTACGCACTTGAAAGCTAAATAACGTCTAAGACTTTAGTAATGCAAGGTAGTAACAAGAGGGGGAAAGCTTCCGAGTACGCCTATTCGCTGAGCTTTCAGCAACGACTCGTATAGCTTGGTTAGTCGCTGACACATAGTTGCACGAGGAAGGGGCTTCAACGCTTTATAATGCCTAGTATCGAACCGCCAGGAAATTACTTGCCGTCTAACACACCCTAGCCCATGCTTTTAGCAAGACGCTATAACCTAGGGTATTGGCTAAAACGAAACGTTAGGACGTTTGAACATGGCAAAATTCTTCCAGGAATTCCGAGAGTTTGCGGTAAAAGGCAACGTCGTCGATATGGCGGTGGGGATCATTATCGGTGGGGCGTTTACGCTGATTGTGCAGAGCCTGGTGGCGGATGTGATGAACCCGCTGATTGGCTTGTTGGTGGGCGGTGTGGATTTTTCCAATCTGTTTGTAGTGTTACGCCAAGGGGCGGTGGGCGGCCCTTATGCGACGCTGGCGGATGCCCAGGAGGCAGGGGCGGTAACGCTAAACCTCGGGCTTTTTATCAATGCGGTGGTCAGCTTTATGATTGTCGCCTTCGTGGTCTTCTTATTGGTACGCACCATTAACCGATTAAAGCGCGAAGAGGCGGTAGCGCCTGCGAACCCTACGGAGCAGCCGTGCCCTTACTGTTTGATGGTGGTGCCGATCAAAGCCACGCGCTGTGGCCACTGCACAGCAATGTTGGATCAGCCAGCGGAGGCTGAAACGCCGGTTGAAGTTACCTCTGCGCCACCGCAAATGCCACCCGCAAAACCTTGAGCCACTAAAAAGGGCGCCACTGCTGAAGAGGCGCCCTTTCACGTTATACCAGAAGCAACCCTAGGCGCTTTTCTTAATGGTTTTGCTGTCTTTTTGCTTACTGCCGGGCTTTTTGCTGTCGTTAGCATCGCTGGGTTGCGGCAGCGATGGCAGCGATTTGGCCAGCATTTCGACGCTGTGGCGATAGTAGAGCTGGCTCTTATTATGCTCGCCAAGGCTTGCATAGAGACGTGCAAGTTCAGCGCAAACTTCGCCATTGGGGCGCTGACGCTGGCTGGCTTCAAAGTACTCTAATGCCTTTTGCCATTGGCCGGTGCGCAGCGAAAGCCGACCACACGCTAGCAGCAGCTCGGGGTCGTTGGGGCGCTCTTGAAGCCACTTTTCGGCTTTAATAAGCTGGCGACCCGCATCCACATTCAGCAGGCCATAGCGCTTCACCAACCGCGCGTCCCAGTGTTGGTCCAGCGAGTGGTTGAGCAGGCGTTCTGCAATTGGTTCTTCGTTGGCTTGAATCAACGCTTCACTGTAAAGCACGATCAGCTCGGTATTGCCGCGCAGGTAGTCAGGCATATCTGCCCACAGGCCGCGCACTCGCTCAATGTTAGTGGGGTTTTGGGCTTCGAACACGATGAGTTCGCGGTAGGCTTTAAACTCTAACTGCTCACGTTCTTGCTGGGTGATTAGCTTTTGCGCTGCCAGGCGTGGAATCAAGTGCCGCAGGCCTTCCCAATCGTTAACGCTTACATGCACCTGCTTGAGCAGTTTGAGCACCTGCGGATGGTTCGTGAGCTTTTTATCCAACCGGTTGAGAATTGCCTGGGCTTCTTCCGGCTGCTGGCGCTCAATCATCATCTGCGCTTGCATCAAGCCAACGGCGGTATCGGCTCCGTCGGTGGTGAGCTGCGCCTGATTCAGGTGCTCCTGGGATTTAGCGTGATGGCCCTGGTAATGGGCAGCCAGCGCCGCCGATAGGTAGTTAACCAGCGGTGTGCTGGAGTCGTCTGCAGCACTCACCAGGGTTTTTTCAGCTTTTTTCCAGCGGCCTTCGGTCAGCGCTACCAAACCGCGCACGGTGCGCTGCATGGCGCGACGGTTGCGGGCACGGCTGTTCCAGCTGCGAAAGCGCCCCATCGGGCGAATAATGCCGCTGAGCAGGCGCAAAACAAAATGCAGTGCGATAAACGCCGCGAACAGCAGCACCAGGCCAAACCAGAACGACGTTTGAACGGAAGCGTCGCCTACGCGGATCAGCCAGTAGCCGGGCACGGACATCATCAGGTGCCCAAACAGGGCACCGACGGCGAGGCCTGCAACAATGAGGAGAACAAGCTTTCTCATGAATCACCTCCGCTTTGGCCACGCGTCTCATAGCGGTTGTCGATAAAGCGTGCGAGTTCCTGCTGTGAAGCGCTGATATCCGGCAGCTCCGGCTTTACCTGAGCCTGCTTGAGCTCTTGCAGGCGCGTGATAACGCTTTGTGTCTCGTCACGAGAGGTATCGTAATAGCCGTTCAGCAGCTGTAGCGCTTTGTCGATGCTGGCTTCATAAAGTGCCTGCTCTTCGTTGAGCAGCGCCAGCTGAGATTGCTCCAGCACTAAGCGCATGCTCTGGCGCAGGTAAGACTCTTGCTCAGGTGTGATCAACGCTTCCAGCGCTTCATCGTGCTGACGAATCACCACCAGGTCTTTTAGCTCTTGCCCAAAGCGCGCCAACTGGCGCTGGAAAGTGCCGGTAGGTGGCTGTTCGATGCTAGAGGTGACGGCGCGCTCTTCGATTTCCTGCGAAAGACGCAAGCTCGACAGGCGCTCCTGCTGGGCATTCAGGGCGAGATAAATACCGGTGCGGTCAACCCTGGGCACGGCATCCAGCGCTGCTAGTTCACTGGCAATCTCACGGCGCACCGTGGTTAGCGCAGGGTTGTCAGCATCAACCAAGCGGGCGTCAGCGGTACGCAGCAGCGCGGCTGCGCCTTCAACGTCGCCTTCTAACTGTAAGCGCTGGTTAGCTAGGCGCAGCAGATAAGCCGCTTCGGCATGTAGCCAGTCGCGTTCGTCGGTGTCCTGCTCTTGAGAGAGCTGGTCCAGCACTTGGCCTAGGGTTTGGTCGACCTCGCTGCGGTAGCTGTCAAGTTCATCACGCAGCTCACCCATGGTGCTTTGCAGCGCTTCATCGCGCTGTGCTTCGCCGCTGTCTAGGCGCGCTGCAAGGTCGTTAAGCGCTTGTTGCGAGGCATTGCCTTCCGCCTGCTGGGCCAGTGCGTCGATACGCTGCTGCTGGCTTTCAAGGCGTTGCCAGCCTTGCCAAGCGACGAATATTAAAGCGATTGCCAGGATAATCACCAGGATAATGGCAAAACCACTGCCTTTACCCCCGCCACTGCCTTTACCGCCGCCGCTGCCTTTACCGCCGCCGCTGCCTTGATGGCCGGTGGCCGGCGGCACGGCGCTGCCTGAGGCCGGTGTTGAAGCGGCCGCGTTAGCTGCAGGTGTTTCTGCCGCCTGAGCACCTTTGCCACGTCGCCGTGAACGGTTTTGCTTGTTGGCGTTCTGGTTACCGCTCTGGTTGCTGCTCTGAGACGAAGACGTTGATGCCTCCGGCGGTGTGGTCGCTGTCGTCTCCGAAGCAGAGGCAGAAGCGGGTTTGTCGGTCGTCTTAGCGATGCCGGGTGAGGCATCTGCAGACGTCGGTTGTGCATCATCCTGATCGTTTATTTGTTTGCTGCTCATCTGTCGCTAGCCCTTAGTAAGTTCCTTGATCGACATCGGCACCCTGTGAGTCGCAGGTCTCCAACGCCGCTATCAACGCAGCGGGCGTTGCTCCAGACGCCACTTTGAGGTTACAAAAACCTAGTATGCCTGCCAGTGTAGCTAAACGGCGGCTGGAAACGATTAGCGGTTGGTTCAAGGCCGCCTGATTGCACCATTTTGCCAGATGTTCTAGCAGTTCGCTGCTGGTGACGATCAACGCCCGGTAATTACCTGAAAAAAGGCACGTTTGCTGGGCGGGTGCAGGGGGGTGGAGCGTGCGCCGATAAACGGCCACACGAGTAATATTAGCACCTCGCGTGGCAAGCGTTTCTGCTAATAGCGTGCGGCCACCTTCACCCGCCACCAGTAGAATGCGCTGGTTATCTAGCTGCTGCAGCGAAGCCAGCGCCAGCAACGCTTCGCTAGTATCTTCGCCGGCGCTGGGCGAAGGCACGTGTACGCGCACACCCAGCTGGTCATAAAGCGTTGCTGCGGTGGCACTGCCGACGCTGTAATAGTCAATCCCGACCGGCAGTTGGGGCCAAAAGCGGTCGAGCGATTCGCTTAAGCAAACGGCGGCAAAGGGGCTGACCACTACGATCTTATGGTACTGATCAATATCCAGCCAGATACGCCGCATCGCGGGGTCTTCTGGCAGCGGCTCAAGCTGCATGACGTCCAGCGTTTCAACGCGCTCGCCCTGGGCGCGTAATGCAGCGGCTAGCGCCTCACCGCGCTCGCCAGGGCGGCAGATCAGTACCGGTTGGCTCATATCTCGCGGCCATACACCTCGGCCAAAATAGCGCCTGCGCCTTGGTCGAGGAGTTCTTCGGCAATGCGAATGCCCAGCGCTTCGGGCTCATGCATTGAACCCCGCCCTTCGGCGCGCAGCACTTCGGTACCCTCAGGGTTGCCGACTAAGCCGCGTAACCACAGGGTTTCATTGTCGCTGTCTAGCACTGCGTGGCCTGCGATGGGCACTTGGCAGCCGCCTTCTAGGCGGGTATTCATTGCCCGCTCGGCGCGCACTCGTGTGGCGGTGTCGGCGTCATCCAGCGGGGCTAGCAGGGCAATAAGGTCAGGGTCGTGCAGGCGGCACTCAATGCCTAGTGCGCCTTGGCCGCAGGCGGGCAAGCACACTTCTGGCGGCAGCGCCTGGGCAATTCGCTCGTCTAAGCCCAAACGTTTTAAACCAGAAGTGGCGAGAATAATGGCGTCGAATTCTTCGGCATCTAACTTGGCAAGCCGCGTTTGCACGTTGCCACGCAGGTTAAGAATTTGCAGATCAGGGCGGGCTTCGCGAATTTGCAGGCCGCGCCGTAGGCTTGCGGTGCCAATACGGGCGCCTTCAGGCAGCTCTTCAAGGCTGGCGTAATGGTTAGAGACAAACGCATCGGTGGGGTCGGCACCCGCTAGGATGACCGACAAACCAAGCCCTTCAGGAAAGTGCATCGGCACGTCTTTCATGGAATGGACGGCAATATCGGCGCGGCCATCCAGCATGGCGTCTTCCAGCTCTTTAACAAACAGCCCCTTGCCGCCAATCTTGGAAAGTGGGGTATCAAGAATCTTGTCGCCCTTGGTAGAAAGCGCTACAAGCTCGACTTCCAGGCCGCTGTGTTCCGCCATTAAGCGGTCGCGAACGTACTCGGCCTGCCACATGGCCAGTTGACTTTTGCGCGTGGCAATGCGCAATTTTGTGATAGATAGCACGTTATTCTCCCTATACCGCAGACACGGCGTGTCAAACTATGATAAACCTCATCATAAAGCACCCGGCCACGCAGTAAAAATAACCTGAACAATTAAACGCCGGCGTGAACCCGTTATTTACCTCTTTGTTATCTACCTTTTTAGGCGATGCCATGCTTTCAGTTGTGCCTCAGTGTGAGCTAGACCAGTTCTTTCTGCTTTCTCAGGATCTGTTCTGCTGTATTGACGTTGAAGGCACGCTGCTGCAAGTCAATCCAGCCTTCGAGACGCTGCTGGGGTACTCGTCCGAACAATTAATCGGTCGTGCCTGTGGCGTCGTTGTGGATCCCCTTGATCACCCCGTGATCGAGCGGGCGTTACAGCGAGTGCATCAAGGCGAAAAGGTTACCCCCTTTGAGGTGCGCGCTATTTCCGCAACCGGCAAGCAGCACTGGTTAGAAATTTCGCCGTCGTTGGGGGAGGACGTGATTTACGTAATCGCTCGGGTGATTACGCGGCGTAAAGCTAGCGAACAACAGCTAAAATTATTGGAGCGTAGTGTTGAATCAAGCACCAATGGTGTGCTTATTGTCGATGCTCAGAGCAGCGATCTGCCTCTGGTTTACGTCAACGCTGCCTTTGAGCGCATTACCGGTTATTCGCGCAGTCAGGCACTGGGGCGTAACTGCCGTTTCCTGCAGGGCGCAGAGACCGACCCCGCCACCGTCAAGCAGCTAAAGGTAGGGGTTACCGAACAGCGTGAAGTCCACGTGGTTATCCGCAACTATCGGCATGACGGCACGGTTTTTTGGAACGACCTGCACATTTCACCAGTACGTGATGAGAACGGCCAAGTGACGCACTTTGTTGGCGTGCAGAACGATATCTCCGAACAGCGCGAATACCAGGCCCAGCTAGCCCATAACGCCCATCACGACGCTTTAACGGGACTCCCCAACCGGGTAATGCTGAATCAGCGCTTGATGCAAGGGTGTGTGCTGGCAAGACGCTACCATCGCTATATCGCCGTGTTGTTTATTGACCTGGATGATTTTAAACCCATTAACGATACCCTCGGCCATGATGTCGGTGATTTTATTCTGGTTGAGGTCGCCAAACGGTTAGAAGAGGAGTTACGCCCCTGGGATACCGTGGCGCGCTTTGGTAGTGACGAGTTTGTTGTGCTGTTGCCGGATCTGGCCCATGAAAATGATGTGGTGCAAGTCGTTGAGCGCTTACTTCTGCGACTTGCTCCGCCTTACTGGTATCGCGGTAGCGAGCTGCGTATTACGGCGAGTATTGGGATCGCCATTGATGATGGCAGCATGGAGAACCCTCGCCAGTTGATTCAGCAGGCGGATTTGGCGATGTACAAGGCCAAGCGCCGGGGGCGTAATACCTATCACTGGTTTACCGAAGATTTAAACCGCAAGGTCAGCGAACGTGTGAAATTACGCAGTGCGCTGCAGCAAGCTATCGAAAAGCAGCAGTTTAGGCTGCATTACCAGCCGCAAATCCATGCGCCAACAGGGCGGGTGGTAGGCATAGAAGCTTTGCTTCGTTGGCACCACCCAGAACGCGGCAATATTCCGCCTTCCGATTTTATAAGCCTTGCCGAGGATACTGGCCAAATTATTCCCATCAGTGAATGGGTGTTGGCGACCGCCTGTCGAGATGCTCAGCAGCTTAATGCTATGGGGGTTGGCACTATTATCATGGCGGTCAATATCTCGCCTATGCAGTTTCAACGGCCGGGGTTTTTAGCCTCTATTGAGCAAGTATTAGCTGACAGCGGCTTAACGCCTGCGCTTTTAGAGCTGGAGTTAACTGAAGGCGTGATGATGGACAGCACTGAGCAAGCCATCCAAGTGCTACAAGATTTACGCACGTTGGGAATACTTATTGCCCTGGATGACTTTGGAACAGGCTTCTCCAGCCTGAGCTACCTAAAGCGTCTGCCGATTAATAGAATCAAAATTGATCGCTCTTTTGTTCGCGATGTCATCACTGACATCAATGATGCGGCCATTATTGATGGCGTCGTTGCCATGGCGGGAAAAATGGGGTTAGAGGTGTTAGTAGAGGGCGTGGAGACGTGGGAGCAGTTCGCCTACTTAGAACAGCGTAAGTGTGACTATTTTCAGGGTTACTACTTTGCTCGCCCCATGCCCCTCAGCGCTCTCTGTGCGTTTCTGAACTTACCGCCCGCGTTTACTGCTCGCTGAGCGACGACTCTGGTACACTTTCCGCAACGACTCCCACTTTCCGTAACGACTTTTACGTTTTGTCAGCAGGATATACCTTCGATGAGCCAAGCTACGAATCAGTCTTGGGGCGGTCGCTTTAGCGAGCCCACCGATGCCTTTGTCGCACGCTTCACTGCGTCTGTTACTTTCGACCAGCGCTTAGCGCGTCAAGATATTCAGGGCTCCATTGCCCATGCCGCGATGCTGGCCCGCGTGGGCGTGCTGACCGATGACGAGCGCGATGCCATTATCAACGGTCTGAACGAGATTCAGGGTGAGATTGAGCGTGGCGAATTCAACTGGTCGGTGCCGCTTGAAGATGTGCACATGAACATCGAAGCACGGCTGACCGACAAAATCGGCATTACCGGCAAAAAGCTGCACACCGGGCGTTCGCGCAACGACCAGGTAGCCACCGATATCCGCCTGTTTATGCGCGATGAGATTGATGTCATTGAAGTGGAATTGAAGCGCCTGCGCGAAGGCATGATTGAGCTTGCCGACCGTGAAGCCGACACTATTATGCCGGGCTTTACGCATCTGCAGACCGCCCAGCCGGTTACCTTTGGTCACCATATGTTGGCGTGGCAAGAGATGCTGGCCCGGGATCACGAGCGCTTATTAGACTGCCGTAAGCGCGTTAACGTGATGCCGCTGGGGGCCGCCGCGCTGGCCGGGACGACCTACCCGATTGATCGCCACGTAACAGCAGAGCTACTAGGCTTTGACCGCCCGGCGGAAAACTCGCTAGACGCCGTTTCAGATCGTGATTTTGCGATTGAATTTACTAGCTTCGCCAGCATCCTATTGATGCACTTGTCGCGCATGAGCGAAGAGCTGGTGTTGTGGACCAGCGCCCAGTTTAACTTTATTGATCTGCCCGACCGCTTCTGCACCGGCTCATCTATCATGCCGCAGAAGAAGAACCCCGACGTACCTGAACTGGTACGCGGTAAAACCGGACGTGTGTATGGCCACTTAATGGCGCTGCTGACGCTGATGAAGTCCCAGCCGCTGGCCTACAACAAAGATAACCAGGAAGATAAAGAGCCGCTGTTTGATGCCGTGGATACTGTGCGCGACTGCTTAAAAGCATTTGCCGATATGGTGCCTGCCATCGAGCCGAAAAAAGCCAGCATGTATGAAGCAGCGCGACGCGGCTTTTCTACCGCCACAGACTTGGCCGACTACTTGGTGCGCAAAGGTGTAGCGTTCCGCGATGCTCACGAAATCGTTGGTCAGTCGGTGGCTTACGGCCTTAAAACTGAAAAAGATCTCTCCGAAATGAGCCTTGATGAGTTGAAACAGTTCTCCGACATTATTGAGCAGGATGTCTTTGAGGTGTTGACCCTGGAAGGCTCGGTGGCTGCGCGTAATCACATTGGTGGCACGGCGCCGAATCAGGTACGGGCGGCCGCCCAGCGAGCGCGTGAGGCGCTAAGCGCACTCAAGGCGGGCGCATGAAGACGCTTTCGAGGCTGGCAATGGTGGCGCTGCTGTTGGCAGGCGTGGCCGGTTTAGCCGGCTGCGGGCAAAAAGGGCCGCTGTATCTGCCCAGTGATGCGCCCGCCACCGAGCCGTCTGAGCAGCCTTCTGAATAGGCCGTCCTTTGATAGGCAGTCCTTTGAATAGACAGCCGCAGGGGTAGAAGAAAGGGAGAGCACCATGGATTATTTTAATTACCGCGATGGCGTGCTGTATGCCGAAGAGGTACCGCTGTCACGGATTGCCGACGAGCACGGCACGCCGTGCTACGTCTATTCAAAAGCGACCTTTGAGCGCCACTTTCGCGCCTATACCGAAGCGCTGGGCGGCCACCCGCACCTGATTTGCTACGCGGTGAAGGCCAATTCCAACCTGGCCGTGCTGGGTCTTCTGGCCAAGCTTGGCGCAGGGTTTGATATCGTTTCCATCGGCGAGCTTGAGCGCGTGCTTAAAGCCGGCGGCGACCCGGCGAAGGTGGTGTTTTCCGGCGTTGCCAAGCAGCCCCATGAAATGGCGCGTGCGCTGGAAGTGGGCATTAAGTGCTTTAACGTTGAATCGCGCCCGGAGCTTGAGCGCTTGAATCGCGTCGCCGGCGAGCTGGGTAAAATTGCCCCGGTTTCGCTGCGGGTGAATCCGGATGTCGATGCCGGCACCCACCCGTATATTTCCACCGGCTTGAAAGACAACAAGTTCGGCATTCCGGTAGATGAAGCGCTGGATGTCTACCAGTTAGCGGCCAGCCTGCCCAACCTGCAGGTCAAGGGGCTCGATTGCCATATCGGTTCGCAGCTAACCGAAACAGCGCCGTTTTTGGATGCCCTTGACCGCTTGCTGGTGCTGATGGAGCGCCTGCGTGAACGGGGTGTCGAAATCGAGCACCTCGATCTAGGTGGCGGCTTGGGGGTGACCTATCGCGATGAAAAACCGCCCCAGCCGTTTGATTACGCCAGCCAGCTGCTGGCGCGTCTTTCACGCTGGGAAGGCGGCGAGAAACTTACCCTGCTGTTTGAGCCAGGCCGTTCCATCGCCGCTAATGCCGGCGTTATGCTCACGCGGGTTGAGTTTTTAAAGCCTGGCGAAACCAAGAACTTCGCCATTGTTGACGCCGCCATGAACGACTTGATTCGCCCTGCGCTGTATCAGGCGTGGCAGGCGATTGTGCCGGTGGATACTCGCCGAACGCGGGAAAGCGCGCTTTACGATGTGGTGGGCCCGGTGTGCGAAACCGGTGACTTCCTGGGCAAAGAGCGCGAGCTGGCGATTGCCGAAGGCGACCTGCTGGCGGTGCGCTCGGCGGGTGCCTACGGCTTTGTGATGGCCTCGAACTACAACAGCCGCCCTCGCGCTGCCGAGCTAATGGTCGATGGCGACAACTGCCATGTAGTGCGCGCACGGGAAACCGTTGCCAGCCTGTGGGCGGGTGAAGCGCTGCTACCCGAAGGGGGGCGCTGATGCTTTTACACTTCACCAAGATGCATGGTCTGGGCAATGACTTTGTCATGGTGGACCTGGTTACTCAGCGCGCGCGGCTGGATGAAGCACACATCCGTGCGCTGGCGGACCGCCGCTTCGGAATAGGTTTTGATCAGCTGTTGGTGGTCGAGCCCCCCCGCGACCCGGAGATGGATTTTTGCTATCGCATTTATAATGCCGACGGCAGTGAAGTGGAAAATTGCGGCAACGGCGCGCGCTGTTTTGCCCGCTTTGTGCGCGATCAGCGGCTGACCCATAAACATGAAATTCATGTAGAAACCGCTGGCGGCCCGCTGGTGCTCACCGTGCAACACGACGGTATGGTGCGGGTGAATATGGGTCGCCCGCGCTTTAGCCCTGCCGCGCTGCCGTTCGAGGCAAGTGGCGATCAGCCGTTGCACGCGCTGGACGTGGGCGGTGAAACATTGCAGGTCGGCGTGGTTTCCATGGGTAACCCCCACGCGGTGCTGCAGGTTGAGAACGTTGATAGCGCCCCAGTGGAACGCCTAGGCCCGTTGGTAGAGGCACATCCCCGTTTTCCTAAGCGTGTTAACGTGGGCTTTATGCAAGTGCTCTCGCCCAGTGAAATTCGCCTGCGCGTGTATGAACGCGGCAGCGGCGAAACGCTGGCCTGCGGTACCGGTGCCTGCGCCGCGGTGGCCAGCGGCATTCGCCAGGGGCTACTGAAAAGCCCGGTAAAAGTCCATTTGCCCGGTGGAGAACTCAGCATTGAGTGGCCTGACCCTGAAGGGGCGCTAACGATGGTGGGACCGGCGACACGCGTCTTCGATGGCCGTGTAGCCCTTAATTAAATTCGAGGAGAACGGCGATGTCTCAAGCCCCCGAACCCCGCAAAACGCTCGATCCTGATCAAGTGGCGTTCTGGCTGGCGCGTCATCCCGATTTTTTCGTCGGCCGTGAAGGGCTGCTGCAACAGCTGCAGGTGCCCCACCCGCATATTGATGGCGCGGTGTCGCTGCTAGAACGTTTAGTGTTAGATCTGCGTAAGCGAGCCGAAATGGCGGAAGGGCGACTGGAGCACTTGCTGGATACCGCTCGCCATAATGAATCCCAATACCGCCGGCTGCGCGAAACCTTGATAGCGTTGGTAGAAGCGCAAGACCGTGATGCGCTGGCGCAGGCGCTGGCCACCCAGCTCAGCGAGCGTTTTGAAACCCCGGCCATGGCGCTGTGGTGCCCCGCTACGTTAAGCGATAGCGAGCCAGCGCTGCCCCAGCCGCCGCGCCATGTGCTGGATCAATACGCCAGCGCGCGCCTGACCGCGCTGCTAGATGGCCGCACCAGCCGCTGCGTTAAGCTTAGCGTCAGTGATTGGAAGTGCTTGCTGCCCCATGTTGACCCGCCGCGTAAAGCAGGTTCCTGCGCTATTTCGCGCCTCTCGGCAGGCGACCCGCTGGGCTATCTGTTGCTGGCAAGCCCTAACCCTGACGCTTATCGCGCCAGTATGGACACGCTGTTCACCGAGTATCTGGGCGATATTGTCGCGCGCCTGCTGGTACGCCTGGGCGATCATGGTTGAAACACTCCCGGCTGAAATAACCATAGCCAAGCGCGCCGAGACATTTCTGGCTGCGCTAGCCGCTCACGCAAGCCCTGCTACCGTTGAAGCCTACCGGCATGATCTGGCTGCGCTATGCCGCTTTACCGAGCGCCGCGCGGTGACCGACCCTGCGGCGTTAGACACCGCGCTGCTACGCGCCTTTCTAGGGGCAGAACGCAGCCGTGGCCTGGCACCTAGAAGCCTTGCCCGGCGGCGGGCGGCGCTTTCACGCTTTGCCGATTACTTGGTCAAGCAGGGCGTGTTGGCCGATAACCCGGTGGGGCTGTTGCGCACCCCTAAACAGCCCAGCCACCTGCCGCGCCCGGTGGATGTCGATGCGTTAGCGCGCTTTCTTGATACCCCCCACGATGGCTCGCCGCTGGGTGTGCGAGATCAAGCGATTCTTGAGCTGTTTTACTCCAGCGGCCTGCGCTTGGCGGAGTTAGCGGCGCTTGATCTGGGCGATTTGCAACATAGCCGCGTAAGGGTGATCGGCAAAGGCGGCAAGCCGCGCCAGGTGCCGGTGGGGTGCCGTGCCCAGCAGGCGCTGGCCGAGTGGCTGGGTTGCCGCTCAGCACTCGCGCCGTTGGATGAGCGCGCGCTATTTGTGGGGCAGCGCGGGCAGCGGTTAGGCCATCGCGCTATTCAAAAACGCTTAGCCCAGCTGTCGCTTGCCCGTGGCTTGCCCGAGCATTTGCATCCTCACCGTTTGCGTCACTCTTTTGCTAGCCATTTGTTGGAGTCGAGCCAAGACCTGCGCGCCGTGCAGGAGCTGCTGGGGCACGCCAATCTGTCGACCACGCAAATCTACACCCGGCTCGATTGGCAGCACCTGGCCACCAGCTACGATGCCGCACACCCCCGCGCGAAAAGAAGCCCCGGTCCAGGAAACAAATAGCCCAGGAGTAATCCATGACGATGCTGAAGGCGATTACCTTCGATCTCGACGATACGCTGTGGGATAACCATGGGGTAATGGCGCGCACGGAAGAAGGGCATTACCGCTGGCTGCTGGAGGCACTTAGCGCCTGGCGCGCCGCACGACAGGAGCCTGTGCTTGCGCTCGACCACGCCGCCGGCGGGCATGATTACCTACAGCGCCGCCAACAGCTGGCGAAAGACGTGCCTGAACGGCGCGGTGATTTCACCTGGCTGCGTCTGCGTGCTTTAGAAGCCCAGTTAGAAGCCGAAGGCTTGCCACGCAGTGCCGCGCTGCTGTGGGCGGCAGCGGCGATGAATGAGTTTCACCGCCTGCGCGTACAGGTGACGCCTCATCCTGAAGCGGCAGGTTTGCTTGCGGCATTGACTGAGCGCTACCAGTTGGCGGCGATCACCAATGGCAATATTCACCTTCAGCGCCAGCCGTTGGCGGCCTACTTTCCGGTCGCCATTGCCGCTGGCGAGTTGCTGGCACCTAAGCCCGACCCAACGCCTTTTCTTACCGCGCTTTCGCGCCTGAACGTTGCGCCCGAGTGCGCGATGCACGTGGGCGATTCCTGGCAGGAAGACGTGCTGCCCGCGCAGCAGTTGGGCATGCACGCGGTATGGATTTCAGCGGCGGGGGATCAAGCGCTTCCCCCTCGCGTACATCGCATTGCCCATGTTAAAGAGTTGCCCAGCGTGCTTGAGAAGCTAGAAAACGAGGGCTTGAAAACGAGCGCTTGAAAAGCGTCATTCAGGCGGCGTATACAGCCACTGATCGAGTTTCTGTGACAGCGTATCAACGCCATCGCGCTTGAGTGAGGAAAACAGCTGTACCGAGACAAGGTCTTCCCACTCTTTCAAGCGAGAGCGCACTTTTTGTAACGCGGCGTTGGCGGGGCCTTTTTTGAGTTTGTCTGACTTGGTGAGCAGAATATGCACCGGCATTTCGCGCTGGTCGGCATAGTTGAGCATCATTTGGTCAAACTCTGTCAGCGGGTGGCGCACGTCCATTAGCAGTACTAAGCCGCGTAGACTAAAACGGTTGCGCAAATACTCCGCTAAGTGCTTTTGCCACTCCAGCTTGACCGATTCAGGCACCTTGGCATAGCCGTAGCCTGGCAGGTCGACCAAACGCCGAGACTCGTCATTCATGACGCTAAAGAAGTTGATCAACTGGGTACGACCCGGCGTGCGCGAGGTGCGTGCCAAGGCGTTTTGTTGTGTCAGCGCGTTAATAGCGCTTGATTTACCCGCGTTGGAGCGCCCGGCAAAGGCTACTTCTGCGCCGGTGTCATCCGGGCACAGCGCCAGGGTAGGCGCGCTAATAATAAAGCTGGCAGTCGGGTAGTTCAGCCGGGTGGCTGGGCTATCATGGGGGGTAGACATGGAATTGATCCTGGAAAACGAACATAAAAGCGGCCTACTCAACGCACCGTCACATCACTATTACATCATGCAAAGCTATTAGATCATGTAAAGCTTTCACGTCATGCAAAGCTTTTACGTCATGTATAGTAGAGCGCATGATAGCGAATCATGATGGGCAGAGAGTAAAAAGCAACAAGCAGTACCGCGACGAATTACCCCTAAAGCATTCCAAGACTTGCATTCCCGCCGCTGGGGTGATTCGTTATAATGCAAGCGGTTTATATCTGCGACCTGGGGCGCTAGTGTAACATTGCGCTCTAGCCAGCAGCGACCAACGCGACACGTTGTTCGTATTGGCGGAGCTAACCCTGGTAATTTGTGGAGCCTGGGAAGCGCCCAGGGTGCGTACCAGTCAAACATAAAACGGCATAGTGGAATAGCAATGAGAAAGTTACTGGCAAGCCTGGCAATTACCATGGGCGCCGTTGGCGCCGCCCACGCTCAAACTGACTACCAAGCCAACGCTGATGCGTCAGCCGGCCAGCAGTTATCCCAAACCTGCGTTGCCTGTCATGGGCAGCAAGGCATTAGCCCTTCGGGCGCCTTCCCTAATTTGGCGGGGCAGCAAATGTCCTATTTGGCCAAACAAATCATGGATATCCGTGATGGGCGGCGAATGGTGCCTCAAATGGCGGGTATGGTGGATAATTTTTCTGACCAAGACGCCTGGGATGCAGCGGCTCGCTTCGCGCGCCAAGACGCCAACCTGGGCCAAACCAGCGATGAAGACGCTGAGCTACTGGCTCGCGGTGAAGAACTTTACCGCGCGGGCGATATGTCTAAAGGCATTCCTGCCTGTTCAGCCTGCCATACGCCAACGGGTGTCGGTATCGGCAGCGCCGTTTACCCCGGCTTGTCTGGGCAGCACGCTCAGTACACGGTCTCAACACTGCAGGCATTCGCGTCAGGCGATCGTAACAATAGCCCCAATAACATGATGGGTGATATTGCCTCTAAAATGAGCGACAGCGATATGGAAGCCGTGGCTAATTATCTATTAGGCCTGAACTAATCGTTAGGCCTGAACTGGTCGTTAGGCTTAAAACGCTTCCCTATGCCGATTGCGGAACCTCATCTAGCGGCTTGAAATGGCGGCTAGATGAGGGAACCCGCTAATGTATTTACGGTCATAGCCTTCGCTTAGCTATTTTTGCCTAACTGTTTTCGCCTAATTGTTTTTGCCTAACTATCTTCGCCTGCCTATGGAGAATACACGCATGTTTAAAACGCTCATGGTCGCGATGGCCGGTTTAGGACTTTCTGCGGCGGTTAGCGCCCAGGAATTGGTGGAAGGCCAGCACTATCAGCTGCTTGAAGCGCCGGTAGAAACCTACGTTGAAGACGGGCAAATAGAAGTGACCGAGGTGTTCTGGTTCGGTTGCCCGCACTGCTATCGGTTGCAAGAACCCGTTAACGATTGGTACGAAACGCTGGAAGACGACGTTAGCGTAGAGCACATGCCAGCGACCATGGGCGGTGATTGGAACACTCACGCGACGGCGTTCTACGCGGCCGAATCGCTCGGTATTAGAGAAGAGCTTCACGCTGATTTCTTTAATGCTATTCATGAAGACGGTCGCGCACTGACCGAGGCCGATGACATCGCCACCTTCTTCGCCGACTATGGCGTGACTGAAGAAGAGGCAAAACAAGCGCTGACGGCCTTTAACGTTCGCAGTGAAGTGAATAAAGCCAACAGCCGCATGCGCGAAATGCGCCTGATGGGTGTGCCGGCACTGGTTATTGATGGCCGCTACCTGGTGACACCTAGCACTGCCGGCAGTTTGGACAACATGCCGCTGATTGCCAGTGCGCTGATTGAGCAGGTACGCGCTGAGCGCACAGAATAACCGTGCTGCAGGAAGGGAGAGGGAGTGATGAGATGGCGATAGGTGACGCTCGCTCAACGCTACTAGAGGGTGGTCACCTGCGTCTGCTGACGTTTAATTTGCAGGTAGGCATTCAAACCTCTGCTTATCACCATTACCTCACCCGCAGCTGGCAGCATTTATTGCCGCACCCCCAGCGCCAGCATCGTTTGGCGATGATGGGTGAAGTGCTGAGTAAGTTTGATGTGGTGGGGCTGCAAGAGGTTGATGGCGGCAGCTTTCGTTCCAGCCGCGTCAACCAAGTCGAGTTTCTTGCTACTCGGGCAGGGTTTCCCCATCACTATCAGCAGTTAAACCGCAATTTGGGGCGCATCGCGCAACACAGTAATGGCCTGTTATCGCGCCTGGTGCCCAGCAAAATTGAAGAGCACCGTTTGCCTGGGGCCATGCCAGGGCGTGGGGCGATTCATGCCCGCTTTGGGGATGGGCCTGATGCACTGCATATTTTTGTTGCCCACTTGGCGCTCAGCCATCGGGGGCGGGTGCGTCAGCTCAATTATTTAAGCGAGATTATTCAGCCGCTGCGCCATGTGGTGGTAATGGGTGATCTTAATTGCACCCCAGACCAGCTGCATGCTCACGAGCGGTTTAGTACCTCTCTGCCGCTGCATCCGGTTAAGCCGCTGTTAAGTTATCCGTCTTGGCAGCCGCGTCACGCGCTGGACCATATTTTGCTATCTCAGTCGCTTGAGGCGGCTGAAGTGCGTGTGCTTGATCATCTGTTTTCTGATCATTTGCCGATAGCCTTGGATTTGCCGCTCCCGGCGGCCTGCCTATTGGCGTTAAAAACGGCCAGCGCTAAGCATCAGCCTCTCAGCTAACATCTAATCGGCAGATAAGGATGACGTTCGGCTCAGAATCAGCGATGATTCTGGGCCGTTTTCTTTACCAGGACATTTTTCATGCACGCCAATGCCCATGAGCCGCGGTTACTGCGCTGGCTAGACTACTTGACCGAGGGAGTGGGTCGGGCCATTGCCTGGCTGGTAGTGATCATGATGGTGGTGCAGTTTGCCATAGTGGTGCTGCGCTACGCCTTGGGGATACACAGCATCATCATGCAGGAATCGGTGATGTACATGCACGCCGCTGTGTTTATGCTAGGAGCCGCCTGGACGCTGCGCCACGATGGCCATGTGCGCGTCGATATCTTCTACCGCCGCTGGTCAGCACGCGGCCGGGCGTGGGTCGATTTTCTAGGCACGCTTTTTCTGCTGATACCCGTCTCGCTGTTTATTGCCATCAGCAGTTATCACTATGTGCTCACCAGCTGGGCGATTATGGAGCGCTCTTCAGATGGCGGTATACCGGGCGTGTTTTTGCTTAAAAGCTTGATCTTAGCCATGGTGGCGCTGTTGTTGGTGCAAGCCGTTGCACAGCTGATTCGTCAGGCGCTAATTATTCGCGGCAAGTTGCCAAGTGTACCCCCCGAGCATGAGGAGAGCCTGTAGTGCTGGCGATCATATTAGAATTTATGCCGCTGGTACTGTTTGCCACGGTGTGCGCGGTACTCATGTTGGGCTACCCGGTCGCCCTGGCGCTGGCGGGAACGGCGCTGGCATTTGCGGGGTTGGGCTGGGCGCTGCAATCCATGGGCGTGCCAGTCCCCTTTGAGCCGCGCATGATGAGTGCCATGCCCAATCGGCTATACGGCATCATGACCAACCAAACGCTGTTAGCGGTGCCCCTGTTTGTCCTGATGGGCGTGCTGTTAGAGAAATCGCGCGTCGCGGAAACGCTATTAGACGCCATGGCCATGGTGTTTGGTGCGCTGCGGGGTGGTTTGGGCATTGCCGTAGTGTTAGTGGGCATGCTGCTGGCAGCGTCTACCGGCATCGTAGGAGCTACGGTGGTGACCATGGGCTTGATGTCGCTACCGACGATGCTAAAGCGCGGCTATTCGCCGGCGCTTGCAACCGGCACTATTTGTGCCACCGGAACGCTTGGGCAGATCATTCCCCCTTCCATTGCCTTGGTGCTATTGGGCGATGTGCTTTCCAATGCCTACCAGCAGGCACAGCTTTCCATGGGGGTGTGGAGCCCGAAAACACTCTCGGTGGGCGATCTATTTATCGGTGCGATGGTGCCGGGCCTGCTGCTGGTCATCGCCTATATTATCTATTTGCTGATTATCGCGTGGCTGAAGCCGAGTGTAGCGCCGCCGGCCGACCGTGAAGCGCTGAAAGCGGAGCTTGGGCATACCGGCAGCGTCTGGCCGCTGCTGCTGAAGGGCCTAATGCCGCCGGTGCTGCTGATTGTTGCCGTGTTAGGCTCGATTTTAGGCGGCTTTGCCACGCCTACTGAAGCCTCGGCCGTTGGTGCTTTTGGCGCACTACTGCTGTCAGCCGCCAATCGGCGTTTGAGTATTGCGATGCTGCGTGAAGTGGTGCGTTCAACCGCCCAGGTCACCAGCATGGTATTTTTGATTTTGATCGGGGCGACGCTGTTTTCCCTGGTATTCCGAGCCTACGGCGGCGAAGAGCTGGTAACGCACCTGTTTGAAGCGATGCCAGGCGGCGTGATAGGAGCCACCATTGTGGTCATGCTGGTGATTTTCCTGCTCGGCTTTATTCTCGATTTTATTGAGATCACCTTTGTGGTGATTCCCATTGTTGGGCCTGTGCTATTAGCGATGGGGATTGATCCGATTTGGCTCGGCATTATGATCGCGGTCAATCTGCAAACCTCGTTTTTGACGCCGCCCTTCGGCTTTGCGCTCTTTTATCTGCGTGGGGTTACGCCGCACAGTGTCCCCACGTCGGCTATTTATCGCGGCGTCGTGCCGTTTATCGTGATGCAGTTGGGTATGCTGTTGGCGCTGGCGCTGTTTCCTGGGCTAGCCACCTGGCTGCCATCGGTGATGTAAGGGGACGTTATGCCAACTATTGCCAACGTGCTTACCATTGCAGGCTCAGATCCGTCCGGCGGCGCCGGTTTGCAGGGCGATCTAAAAACCTTCTCGGCTCTTGGTGTCTACGGCACCAATGTCATTACGGCCGTCATCGCCCAGAACACCTGTGGCGTGGCGTCGGTGTACCCGGTGTCGCCCCAGGCCATTCGCGAGCAGCTGGAACACCTGCTGGATGATGTGGCGCTGGATGCGGTTAAAATCGGTATGGTCGCCAGCCGTGAAGTCGCTGAGGTGATTGCTGATGTGCTGCGCCAGCGCCGACCGCGCTGGATTGTGCTTGACCCTGTGATGGTCGCCAAAAGTGGCGATATTCTGGTCGATGACGAAGGCATTCGCGCAGTTCGCGATATATTGGTGCCGCTCGCCGATGTGATAACACCCAACCTGCCGGAAGCCGCAGTGCTGCTTGACTCACCGTCGCCCACTAGCTTGGACGCCATGGAAGCCATGTTGCCGGGCTTGACCCAACTGGGCGCCCCTTATGTGGTGCTTAAAGGCGGCCACTTGCGCGGGGCGACCTGCCCTGATCTGCTGGCAACGCCAAATGGCCATGAGTGGCTTCCCGCTTCGCGTATTGATACCGACAACCTGCACGGTACCGGCTGCGCGCTCTCTTCAGCGATAGCTGCCTGCCTGGCCAAGCTACCCGTGGATGCCGATATGGATGCCCCGGTAGCCGCTATCAGCAATGCCAAGCAGTGGCTGCATGCAGCCTTGGAGGCGAGCGTGCGTTTAAACGTGGGTAATGGGCGTGGCCCAGTGCACCATTTTCACGCTTGGTGGTAATTTGGATGCCCTGGGGTATTTAGGCGGCAGATGACTTGCGAGAAAGCGTATTGCACACCATGCTAAGGAGTGTTTGCTTAACGGCTTGTAAGGTTGAGTTGCTCAGCCGAGGAGCGTTTCGCCATGCCCCGCACCCTCTCCAGTACTGTTTCAAGAACAGTTTCAAGAACTATCTTGTTTGCCACCGATCTTTCCGCTGACAACCGTGCTGCCTTTGCTCGGGCGCTGCGTTTGGCCTATGCCCAAGGGGTTCAGCTAGATGTGCTGCACGTGCTGGACCCTTACCTACCGCGGCGGGTGCTGTTGGATGTTGAAAGGGCGGTGGTTGAAGACATCACCGCCATGCTGACCGATCTACGCGAAGACTATGCGCTAGAAGCGCCGAAAACGTTGATTCAAACCGTCACGGGCTCCCCCCACGTTGAAATCGTTCGTGAAGCCCATGAGCGCAACGCCGAGCTGATTGTGCTGGGCATGCATCGCAAACGCGGGCAAAAAGATCTGTTAGCGGGTACCACGGCAATGCGCGTGTTACGCAGCGCCCCTTGCCCTGTGGTTATCTCCTCCCACCAGCCCACCCAGCCCTGGCAGCATATTCTGGTGCCTATCGATTTTTCGCTCACCGCGCGGCATACCTTAAAAGAAGCGCTAATGCGCTTCCCTGAGGCCACGCTAACCCTGCTACACGCCTGGACATTGCCCGGCGAGCGCGAGCTGGGCTCGCAGGCCTATTATGCTCACTGGCGTGAAAATGAAGTGCAGCGCCTGCGTGAACAGTTGACCACCGAAATCGATAGCCTGACGCGTGAGCTAGACGGTGTGCCAGACGTTGAGCTGGTGCTAGAACAGGGTACGCCCTGTGATGTGCTGCAGGCCTATATGAAGCGCCACACGCCCGACCTTGTGATGATTGGTAGCCGTGGCCAGCCTTACCATGTAAGCCAGCTAACCGAAATGCTGCTATGTGAACCACACTGCGATTTAATGCTGTGTCGCGCTTGGTAGGCCTGTGTGCGCTTGGTATGAGCTATTCGTCATATCATTAGCTGTACGGAACCTTTACTCTTATGCCAGGTATGTATAAATATATCTGGCCGGCAACGTAGAGGTTCTCATCATGTTACGTCAACGTAAAAATCATACAGCGGCTAAGGCGGCACTAGCAGTGTGCCTGATGCTAATAACGGCGGGTGTGTCCGCCAACAGCGTCACGGAGCGCGGCGAGCGTTTTGAGCGTGTGGTTGAAGAGAACGGCCAGCGCTATACGCTGATTGGCAGCGGCGTTTTTCGCTATATGATCTGGACCGCCTACGCTGGCGCGTATTATCAGCTTGAAGGCCAAACGCAGCCACAGCCAACGAGTGATATACCGCGCCGCCTAGAACTGGCTTATTTTCACGCCATCGAAGCGGCAGATTTTGCTGAAGCCACTGAAAAAACGCTCAGAGATTCCCTCACACTGTATGAATTCAATCAGATCGAAGAACCTCTAGCGCGCCTAAACCAGCGCTACCGCGATGTCGTTCCCGGCGACCGCTACCTGCTTAGCTGGGATGGCGAACAGCTGCGTCTCGCGCTCAATGGCGAGGTCTTGCTTGAAGAGGAAAACGCCGAGTTCGCCAGCGCGATGTTTAGCATCTGGCTTGGTGAGCGCCCGCTGGGCGAAGGCTTTCGCGATGCGCTGCTAGGGAAAAATTAGCCTGCTACGGTTACACTGGCCATTTGCGAGCCAGGAGGAGCGTTGTGAAGGCACTGATTCAGCGGGTAAAGCGCGCCAGCGTAGAAGTGAACGGCGACATTGTTGGCAGCATTGACCACGGCTTGCTGGCGCTGGTGGGGGTGGAAAAGCACGACGATGCGGCCTCAGTGGAAAAACTGCTGCATAAGCTGCTCCACTACCGTGTGTTTAGCGATGCTGAGGGCAAAATGAATCAAAACCTGCAGCAGGTTAACGGCGGCCTGTTGCTCGTTTCCCAGTTCACCCTGGCGGCGGATACCCGCAAAGGGCTGCGCCCCAGCTTCTCCAGCGCTGCCCCCCCGGCTCAGGGCGAAGCGCTGTTTGATTTGTTGGTTACCCAGGCGCGCACGGCTTGGCCGCAGGTAGCCACCGGTGAATTTGGCGCCGATATGCAGGTGGCACTGATCAACGATGGCCCCGTCACGTTTTTGCTGGAAAGCTAGCTTTTATGTTTTAACCCCGCTTGGGTGAAAGGAGAGTCGTTATCACATTACATACTCAGTCACCTACTTGTTGGATCGTTGCGGGGCCTAATGGAGCCGGCAAGACAACTTTTGCCCTTCATTACCTTCCACAGGTAGCGCATTGCTCCCGTTTTATTAATGCCGACTTGATTGCTGCAGGACTCTCTCCTTTGGCTCCGGAGCGTGAGCTTCTAACCGCTAGCAGAATTTTCTTGCGTGCAGTTAAACAGGCAACGAAGGAAAGGAATGATTTTGCTTTTGAAACAACGCTCTCTGGACGAGGCTATATGCGCCTAGTCAGACAGCTGCTATCGGAAGGTTGGCGTGTAGAGTTGGTTTATCTCGCCTTACCATCTGTGGAAATGTCACGTTTACGCGTTGCAGAACGAGTGTTACACGGCGGCCACGACATCCCTTTAACGGATATCCTGCGCAGGTTTCCTCGCAGTCTACACAATCTGCTAATGTCATACTCACCATGCGTTACCCGCGCTCGCTGTTTTATGAATGATGGCGATATGCCAGAGCTTGTTTTTGAACAGCAGGGTAGCCATCGGGTTATAATCAATGATGAGTATTTTCAGTTAATCAGTAAGGAGTCAGCGCCATGAGCCAGCTTGCACCCGGCACAGAGGAGATGCTTAACAGCCTACGTGCTGCTGTGGCGGAAACATTGGAGCGTAAACGTCGGCTTGGTCAGTACGCGGTTGTATGGAAAGATGGCAAGCCAACACTCGCAGGCGGTGACGCTGCTAAGAATCACATTGCCACGCCACCTACCCACGTTTCGCTCTGACATTCATCCTCTGAAATTACTCATCAACGATGGCCCCGTCACGTTTTTGCTGGAAAGCTAATCAGCCACTGCCAGGCTAGCTTTCTGCGCCTTCGCTGGCGAGCAGCTCCGCTTCCATGGTTTCCAACGACTCTTCGGCGCTAAGCCACTGCCGCTCGGCTTCATCCAAGCGCGCTTTAGTTTCTGCCTGTTGGCTTAGTGTTTTGGTGAGTTCGGCTTTGCGGGTGCTGTCGGTGTAAAGCGTTGGGTCGGCCAGCACTTGTTCTACTGCTTCAAGCGCCAGCTGCGCGCTTTCCATGGCTTTTTCCGCCTGATCGCGCTGCTTTTTCAACGGGCGCAGCTTTTCGCGTAGCTCAGCGGCGGCTTTGCGTGAGGCCTTGCGCGCCTCGCGGCTGTCACTGCTGGGCTGCTGGTTTTGGCGCTCGGCCTTTTCCCCGCGGGAATCACGGCGGCTCTCTTCCAGGCGGGCTTTAAGCCATAGCCGGTAGTCTTCCAGGTCGCCATCGAAAGGCTCAACGCGGTGATCGGCCACCCGCCAAAACTCATCGACCGTGGCGCGCAGCAGGTGACGGTCGTGGGAGACCAAAATAACCGTACCTTCAAAGCCTGCCAGCGCCTGGGTCAATGCTTCGCGCATTTCCAAATCCAGGTGGTTGGTGGGCTCATCGAGCAGCAGCAAATTGGGTTTTTGCCAAGCAACGAGCGCGAGCGCTAGGCGCGCTTTCTCACCGCCAGAGAAGGTGGCCACTGTGCCAAACGCATCATCGCCTTTAAAGCCAAAGCCGCCCAGGAAATTACGAATTTCCTGATCGCTGGCGGTGGGCGAAAGACGCTGCACGTGCACAAAGGGCGTCGATGAAACGTCCAGGCTCTCAAGCTGATGCTGAGCGAAGTAGCCAATCGCTAGATGTTCGCCAGGCACGCGCTTGCCGTTAAGCAGCTCAAGCTCACCCGTCAGCGACTTAATCAGCGTCGATTTGCCTGCGCCGTTAGGGCCGAGCAGGCCAATGCGGCTGCCGGGCAGTAGGGTAATGTTGACGTTATCTAGCTGGACATTGTCGGCGCTATCTTGGGCACCCTCGTCGCCTTTTTTACCGCGATAACCGAGCCGGGCTTGATCCAGCACCAGCAGCGGGCGCGAGGTTTTGTCAGCGGCAGGCAAGGTGAAGTGGAAAGGGGAGTCTACATGGGCGATGGCGATATCTTCCATCCGCTCAAGCATTTTGACCCGGCTTTGCGCCTGTTTCGCTTTGGTGGCCTGGGCTTTAAAGCGGGCGATAAAGCGCTCGATCTCTTCCCGGCGCGCCTGCTGTTTGGCGGCTTCCGCCTGCTGCAGGGCGAGCTTTTCGGCGCGGGTGCGTTCAAACTGAGAGTAATTGCCACGGTAAAGCTCAAGTGTCTTGTGATGCATATGGACGATGTGGTCGCACACGGCATCCAGGAAGTCGCGGTCGTGAGAAATCAGCAGCAGCGTGCCTGGGTAGCGGGTCAGCCATTGCTCAAGCCATAGCAAGGCATCGAGATCCAGGTGGTTGGTGGGTTCATCGAGCAGTAGCAGATCAGAGGGCATAAACAGCGTGCGGGCGAGGTTGACCCGCATTCGCCAGCCGCCGGAAAATGCCGAGAGCGGGCGGGTAAGATCAGCTTGCATAAAGCCCAGCCCGACCAGCAGCTGCGCTGCGCGAGACTCGGCGCGGTAGCCATCTAGCGTTTCGATCAAGCCGTGCAGTTCGGCCTCACGGTGAGCTTCACCGGCCTCACGGGCGGCCTGTAAGTCGGCTTCTGCCTGGCGCAGCGCGATATCGCCATCGAGCACATACTCAATAATCGGGCGGTCGAGGGCGTCAACTTCCTGGGCCATGTGCGCGATGCGCTGGCCGCCGCTCATCTCAATATCGCCCTGGTCAGGCGCAAGCTCGCCCAGCAATAGTTTGAACAAGCTCGATTTGCCAGCGCCGTTTGCCCCGATAATGCCAGCCTTTACCCCGTTATTCAGGGTAACGTCTGCGTTTTCGAGTAGCGTTTGCGTGCCGCGTTGCAGAGCGACTTGGCGCAGTGCGATCATGCCTTCTCCCAAAGAAAGTGGGTCATTGTGATGCGAGATGCTATAGCGCTTGATTCTAACCGATTGCACCGCCTGCAGCAGACACCGTTATGGGATTTTGCACTGGCGTTCTATGCCAAGCCCGGCATTGAAGAGGCTTGTCTGACGCTGCAAGAGGAGGCCGGGGTAGATGTTTGCGAGCTGCTGCTGCATTGCTGGCTTTACTCTTTTGGCTTGGAAGCCAAGCCCTCAGCCTTCGCGCTTCAGCGTGAGCAGCGGCACCTTTGGCAGCGCCAAGTGACCCAGGTGTTGCGTACATTACGCCGTGATTTAAAAGCCTCAGCGGCGAGTAACGAGCCTGTGGCAGCCCTGCGAGAGATTATTAAACAGGCCGAACTGTTGGCCGAACGTGAGAATCTTCAACGTTGGCAAGCGTGGGTTTGGGAAACGCCAAGTGGTGAGCAACGAGTGGTAAATGCCAGTGAAAAGTCGTCAGATGCGGCTAACTGGTTGCGAAAGCAGCTTTTTTTACGTCAAGGCGATGGTCGCTCTGATGGCAGCATAAAATGCCACAAGATGCTGCTGCAGGCGCTACAAACGCTTACCGGCCAGCTTGACCCTCACTAAGTAGCGCGCTAGCCTGAATTTCAACAGCTATAAATTTTCAACAGCTATAAATTTTAACAATGAGACGTTGTTGCGCATTTGTACAGCGCGCTTACCACTGCAAGAGGAACATCGCATGAAGGCAAGCAAATCCGTTTTTACCCGTTCTGTCACCACTAATCGCTCTATCGCCACGAAGTCCATCGCTACGAAGCTAATGACAACCGCCAGCGTAGGTGCATTGTTAATGGGCATGACGGCTGTTGCGCAAGCAGACAACTGGCGCTACGCCCACGAAGAATATGAAGGTGATGTTCAGGATGTTTTTGCCTATGCGTTTAAAGAGCATATCGAAGAAAACTCCGACCACACGATTCAGGTTTACCGCTTTGGCGAGTTGGGCGAATCTGATGACATTATGGAACAAACCCAGAACGGCATTCTGCAGTTCGTCAACCAGTCGCCTGGCTTTACCGGTGCACTGATTCCGGAAGCGCAAATTTTCTTCATTCCTTACCTGCTACCGACCGATGAAGAAACCGTTCTTACCTTCTTCGATGAAAGTAAGGCGATCAACGAGATGTTCCCAGCGCTTTATGCCGAACAAGGCCTAGAGCTGCTGAAAATGTACCCAGAAGGCGAAATGGTCATAACGACCGACGAACCGATCAGTTCGCCGGAAGACATGCGTAATAAGAAAATCCGTACCATGACTAACCCGCTGCTGTCGGAAACATACGACGCCTTCGGTGCAACGCCTACGCCGTTGCCGTGGGGTGAAGTTTACGGCGGCCTGCAAACCGGTATTCTCGATGGCCAAGAGAACCCGATCTTCTGGATCGAGTCTGGCGGTCTTTATGAAGTGTCGCCACACCTGACATTTACCGGCCACGGCTGGTTCACTACCGCCATGATGGCCAACCAAGATTTTTATAACGGCTTATCTGAAGACGATCAAACGTTGGTGCAAGAAGCCGCCCAAGCCGCTTACGATCACACTATCGAGCACATCAAAGGCTTAGCCGATGAAGCGCTAGAGAGTATTCAGGCAGCGTCTGATGAAGTGACCGTAACGCGTTTGAATGAAGAGCAGATTCAAGCGTTCCGTGACCGCGCCCCGCAGGTTGAAGAGGCCTTCTTGAAAATGACCGGTGACAAAGGCCAAGAGTTGCTTGAGCAGTTTAAAGCTGACCTTGAAGCCGTCACCAACCAGTAACCACCCTTCAGCCGTATTGGCAGGCAGAGGGTGATGCATTTCAGGGGCAGCAAAGGCTGCCCCTTTTTTATGGCGATACGGCTAGTGGTGCGTCATCTACCCTAGGGGTTAAAGCGTTACCGTTAGCTTATGTGCTTCTAGCGTTGAATCACCTGCCGCACCATGCCGTTACGCTGGCGTTAATGCCTTCGGCACTGATCGATGCTGCGACTGATCGCTACTGCTACGCCGTTAAAAACGTTAGCGCCGTTAAAAACGTTAGCGCCGTTAAAAAGGAGTCCGGCCATGACCGATGAAGAGATGGAAAACAGTTATCACTCCGGTTTGCCGGGGGTACTGGGTGTGATCGACACTGCAATTAGCAAAATAGAGGCCGTGATCCTCGCGATGGGTGTTTTGCTAATGGCGCTGAATACGGTCACTAACGTTATTGCCCGTTTTGTCTTCGGCAACAGCATTATGTTTTCTGGCGAACTGAATAGAATTTTGATCATCATGATTACCTTTGCGGGTATTGGCTACGCAGCTCGTCATGGTCGCCATATTCGCATGTCGGCTATTTACGATGCTTTGCCTGTCGGTGGGCGCAAAGTATTGATGATCACTATCGCGCTGTTCACCTCACTGGTGATGTTTTTTCTGCTCTACTATTCGGTTGTTTATATTGTTGACCTGCAGAGCAAAGGACGCGTGCTGCCTTCGTTGGGATTGCCCGTGTGGATCATTTACCTTTGGGTGCCGATGGGTTTCTTAATCACCGGTATTCAATACTTGCTGACAGCGGTGAAAAATTTCACCTCTCACGATGTGTACCTCTCGACGGGTGTGGTAGATGGTTACAAAGACACTGAAACCGAAGTCTGATGCAGGGCATTGCACCCTAGGGGAACAGCTATGACAACGATAATGGTCACCACTATGATTGTCCTGCTGCTGCTGGGCTTTCCTATGATGATTCCGCTCATTACCGCCGCGGTAATTGGCTTTTATATGATGTTTAACGGCTTCGGCCAGATGGATACGCTGATTCAGCAGATGATGGCGGGGATACGTCCGGCCTCATTAATCGCTGTGCCCATGTTTATTCTTGCCGCCGACATTATGACCCGTGGCCAGTCGGCTAATCGCCTGATCGATATGGTGATGTCGTTTATCGGCCATATTAAAGGCGGTTTAGCGGTGAGCACGGCGACCTCGTGCACGTTGTTCGGTGCCGTATCAGGCTCTACCCAGGCGACGGTCGTGGCTGTGGGTTCGCCGCTGCGCCCGAAAATGCTCAAAGCAGGGTATTCGGACTCCTTTACGCTGGCACTGATTATTAATGCCAGCGACATTGCTTTTCTGATTCCACCCAGTATTGGCATGATCATCTACGGGGTTATTTCGGGTACTTCAATTGGCGAGCTGTTCATTGCCGGTATTGGCCCTGGCTTAATGATTTTGCTGATGTTTTCGGCTTACAGCATTATCTACGCCATCGTCAATGATGTGCCCACCGAGCCAAAATCAAGCTGGAAACAGCGTGCAATCGCGGTGCAGCAAGCGCTATGGCCACTTGGGTTTCCGGTCATTATCGTTGGCGGTATTTATGGGGGTATTTTCAGCCCGACCGAAGCCGCTGCTGCCTGTGTGTTGTATGCCGTTTTGCTGGAATTCGTGGTGTTCCGCTCGCTGAAGATGCATGACATTTATGCCATCGCAAAATCGACCGGCTTGATCACTGCGGTGGTGTTTATCTTGGTCGCCGTGGGCAATGGTTTCTCCTGGATTATCTCGTTTGCACAGATTCCGCAGATGATCTTGGAGGCAGTAGGCGTTAATGACGCCGGGCCGACGGGCGTACTGATTGCCATCTGTATTTCCTTCTTTGTGGCCTGCATGTTTGTTGACCCCATTGTGGTCATTCTGGTGCTAACGCCGATTTTCGCACCGGCCATTGCCGCAACAGGCTTAGACCCTGTGCTGGTAGGTATCTTGATAACCCTGCAGGTGGCGATAGGCTCGGCGACGCCGCCCTTTGGGTGCGATATTTTTACCGCCATTGCGATTTTTAAACGTCCTTATTGGGATGTCATCAAAGGCACGCCGCCGTTTATCTTCATGCTGATTTTAGCGGCCGCGTTGTTGATCATGTTCCCGCAAATTGCGCTTTTTCTGCGCGATGTTGCCTTCCGCTAAACAGCCACAAGGAATACGCAAATGTTTAATCGCATTTTAGTCCCGGTGGATGGTTCAAAAGGCGCCTTAAGGGCGCTGGAAAAAGCGGTGGGCTTGCATCTGCTAACCGGCGCTGAACTCTATCTGCTGTGTGTTTTTAAACACCACAGCCTGTTGGAGGCCTCGCTTTCCATGGTGCGGCCCAACCAGCTGAACATTCCTGACGATGCGCTTAAAGAGTACGCCACCGAGATCGCCGTGCATGCTAAATCTCATGCCGTTGAGCTGGGTGCAGACGCCACTCAAGTGCGTGCCTTTGTAAAAGGCGGGCGACCCTCGCGCATTATTGTGCGTTTTGCCCGCAAGCGGGAGTGTGACCTGATTGTGATTGGTGCCCAGGGCACCAATGGCGAGAAAAATCCGCTGCTGGGTAGCGTTTCTCAACGAGTAGCGGGTGCCGCGCATTGCCCAACGCTGGTTGTTTAACGCGCTGAAACCGCTTGTTGAGCATTTTCGGCTAAACCTCTCTTGCCGATTATTGTCTGAAGTGACACCCGCCGTCCGGATGATGCACCTCTGGGCGGCGGGTGTTAGTCTTTACGTAACCCTGATTGGCGTTCAGCGCCGCTTTAAAAAGGATCTTTCATGAAACAACTGCTCTCTACCACGGCTTTGACAGGTTTGCTTTTGGTTGCCCCTTTTGCAGCAGCAGCGCCAGAAACCGAAGAACAGCGTTTGGCGTATAGCCTGGGGGTTACCTTGGGTGAAAGCATGCAGGCAGATATTCAAGATCTCGACTTGGATGCCTTCAACGATGGCATGAAAGACGTTTTTGACGGCAGCGAGTTAGCGCTCAGTGAAGAAGAAATGACTGAAGCGTTAATGGCGTTTCAAGAGCAGTCAATGCAAGCGCGGCAAGCAGAAGCCGAAGCAATCGCGCAGATGAACCTTGAAGCGGGTGAGGCTTTCCTCGCCGAAAATGCTGAGCGTGAAGAAGTGATAGTGACTGATTCTGGCCTGCAGTATGAAGTGCTTGAATCTGGTGACGGCGCGTCTCCTGGCCTTGAAGATACGGTCGAAGTGAACTACGAAGGTATGCTGCTTGATGGCACCGTGTTCGACAGCTCATTTGAGCGCGGTGAAGCCGTCAGCTTCCAAACCAACCAAGTGATTGAAGGCTGGCAGGAAGCGCTCCAGTTGATGAGCGTTGGTGACAGCTGGATGCTCTATATCCCGGCAGAGCTTGCGTATGGTGAAGGTGGCCAGGGCCCGATTGGTCCTAACGAAATGCTGACCTTCCGCGTTGAACTGTTAGGCGTTGAATAAACAATGACGACAGCCTCCCACTCCTCGATGCACCCGCTCGCTTACGCACTGTGCTGCCTAGGCTTAGGTACACTAGGTCTAGGCACACCGCTGTTGGCGCTCGCCGAAAATGCCAGTGAGCCTGAGGATTTACCCGCCTTGGGCGCTGCTGCGCAACAAGCAAGCGTGGTGGGTGTGTCGTCTGGCGGCTATATGGCGACCCAGCTAGCGGTGGCCTGGCCCGAGCGCTTTAGTGGCTTGGGTGTGCTGGCAGCAGGGCCTTGGAGCTGTGCTCAAGGCTCGCTAAGTTTAGCGCTGAACCAATGCATGATGACGCGCCGGGGTATGCCTTCATTAGACGAGCTGGAGGCTCGCCATCAGCGTTATCTTGGGCTTGAGCAGGTAGGTAGCGCTGAGGCGCTTAGCCAACTAAGAGCCTATTTGTGGCATGGCGAAGAAGATGAGGTGGTTGAGCCACCGTTGGGCGACCTGCTTGCCGAACAGTGGGCGCGCTGGCTTGCTTCGCCCGACCAGTTGCGGGTTGCGCGCAGCGAAAATGCTGGGCATGGCTGGCCCGTGCGCGTGCCGAGCGAAACTTCCGCAGAGCCCCAGGAGTGGGGTGATTGCCGCCAGGGGGGCGGTAGTTTTCTATTGGCCTGCGATGAGGATGTTGCGGGGCAAATGCTGGATTGGCTCTACCCAGAACGAGAAGCTTCTGGCACAGGCACCCAAGGTGGCGAGTTAATCGCGTTTGATCAGTCAGAATTTGCGGTCAAAGGCCTAGCCGATACAGGCTATGTGTTTATACCCGAAGGTTGCGCCGCGGGCGAGTGCCCGGTGACGTTGGCACTGCACGGCTGCCAAATGAACGCAGAAGCCATTGGCGATACGTTCATTCGCTATAGCGGATTAAATGCGTGGGCGGCTGAGCATCAGCAAATTGTGCTTTACCCGCAAACGGAAAGCAGCATGGCGAATCCGCAAAGCTGCTGGGACTGGTGGGGGTTTGCCGAAAGTACCTGGCAGCTAAGCCCACAGCACGACACCCGTAACGGCACCCAGATTGGCGCGCTGCTGGCGATGTTGGATCGCTTACAAGCCGCGCCTGACCAGGCTGAGTGAGAAGCGTCGATTAAGAAGTGCTGATTAAGAAGCGCCGGTTAACGGCCTAGTTCGCTGTTTAAGGCTGACACTAAACCATGCGAGGTCGGTGAGTAGAGCACCCGCTGCAGAATATCGCCCTCGCGGTTGACTAAAAAAAGCGAAGCGCTGTGATCAATGGTGTAGTCCATTGCTGAATCCGGCGTTTCGACTTTCCGCCATATTACGCCATAGCGCGAGGCAATATCCTCAAGCTGCGCCTGGCTGCCCACCGCGCCAATAAATTCCTCGCCGAAAAAGCCCATATACTCCTGCATGCGCTCAATGGTGTCGCGCTGTGGGTCAACGGTGACCATCACCGGCACCACACGCTCACGCTGGTCATCCGTAAGCTGAGCCAAGGCTTGGCGCTTAACGGCCTGGTTCATCGGGCAAACATCCGGGCAGTAGGTATAGCCAAACGACAGCACCGCTACCTGATTATCGTCTAGCTGCGTCAGGGAAAAATCACCCTGCGTAGAGGGTAGCTCGATAGCCCCTCCGACAATGTCGGTGTCATCAGGTGTTTGCGCATATTGATAAAGGCCAACACCGCTAACTGCTATCAATACAGCGGCTAACCCAGCGCCTAGCCATAACGGTTTACTTGCCATCTGCGTTAACTCCGAATAACGTCAAAATCAAACCAGCTGCCTACTTTGCCTTCTTCGGTGTCCAGTATGACACGTGCTCGCCAAGGCATGACGCTTTGAGTGCAAATGCCCACTTGGCCTTGGCCTTGAAAAAGGCCGGGTGAACTGGCGGTAAGCGCAAAGCGGTGCAGCCCCATATCCATATCGCGGCCAACAAAATCAACGTCGACCTGAGTGGCGGTCATGCCCTCCACCTCGACTTCCAATGGTAATATCTCTAGCGCATCAATTTGCCCATTGGCCAAAACATGGAGCGTGATGCGGCCTTTGTCGCCCAGCGTGGCGGAGCAAGGGGCTGTGTGCAAATCGCAGTCAGCGGTGGGCGGAAACCACGTCACATCACCGTCGCGGTGCAGCCAATGAGCAAAGGCGTACCACGCACAGGCAGCCAGCGCCAAGCCGGTGACCAGGATGAGCACCCTTAATACAGGGAAGGTCGCAGAGTGTGCAGGTTTAGACATCATCTTCATGGCAGAATAATCGCTAAGCAAGCCGTGAGGCGGGTTTTCTTCATGGTAACAGTAATCGAGCCGATATCGCTGTGCTGGGATGTCGCAGGCAAAAGGGATGCAAATGGAGAGTATCACCGGTGCCTTAGGCCCACTGTTTCTGTTGATCTTGCTAGGTGCCGCGTTTGGCTATTGGCGTTGGCCCAGCGACACCTTCTGGCCACAGATGGAGCGGCTAATTTACTTTGTACTGTTCCCCGCGATGCTGGTGAGCACGCTGGCCACTGCCGATGTGAGCCAGGTGCCGGTAGGCCGTTTGGCTCTGGTGCTGCTAAGTGCCATGGCGCTCTTTGGCTGGCTGCTTTGGTGGTTGCGCGGTTGGCTAAAGCTGACCCCCGCGGCGTTTACGTCGGTTTTCCAAGGGGCGGTGCGCTTTAATACCTATGTGGGGGTCGCGGGTGCTGCTGCCCTTCACGGCAGCTTGGGCGCGACCACGGCAGCGGTCGCCGTGGCGCTGATGGTGCCAGTGGTTAACGTGATGTGCGTGGCAAGTTTTGTCGCCGCTGGCACGTTGGGTGGCGCAAGCGTAGGCAAAAGCGCGATGGCGCTGATTAAAAACCCGCTGATTCTGGCCTGCTTGGCGGGCATTGGTCTGAACCTTTCAGGCGTTGGTTTGCCCGGCTGGAGCCAGGATACCATTGAGCTATTAGGGCGCGCGGCCTTGCCGCTTGGGCTAGTGGCCGTTGGCGTGGCGCTGCGCCCGGCAGCGCTGTTACGGGTAGACCGCGGCGTACTGGCGACCAATAGCGTAAAGCTTCTACTGTTGCCTGCGCTGGTGCTGGTATTGGCGTGGGTATTGCAGTTAGACCCTGTTAGCCGCGATGTAGCGCTACTGTTTGCAGCCCTGCCCACGGCCACCTCGGCGTATATTTTAGCCCGCCAATTAGGTGGCGATGCCGAGCTAATGGCGGCCATTATTACCGGGCAAACGCTGTTGGCCATGCTTACGCTGCCGTTTTGGCTGCGATTAGTTAGCTGATATAACTCTTAAATTAACCTATGTGCAAGTTATTAACCTATGTGCAAGTTAGCCGAGGTTGGAAAGAGTAAATAAAAATTATTCGTATTTGTATTGACGGTGTAAATGAGAACGATTATATTATTTTTGTCAGCGTTTGATGAGGCGCTGTCATGGTTTCTCCCTCTCATTGCTAGTCACGGTCTTTTAGCCGCTCCCTTGGAGCGGCTTTCTTTTTTTCTAGCATAATTTTTTCTATTCTTCCCGACGATAGATCAAATCCCATACGCCATGGCCGAGTTTTTCGCCACGGGCTTCAAACTTGGTTAACGGGCGAAACGCCGGGCGCGGCACGTAGGGGGCGGTTTCTGCGCTGGCAGTATTGGCATAGCCGGGGGCGGCTTCCATTACCTCGGCCATCCACTCTGCGTAGGCTTCCCAGTCGGTAGCTAAGTGGAAAGTACCGCCCGGCATCAAGCGAGTGCGAATCAGCTCCACAAACGCAGGCTGCACAATGCGCCGCTTGTGGTGCTTCTTTTTCGGCCAGGGGTCGGGGAAGAACAGCTGCAGCGTGGTCAGCGAGCCTTCGGGCAAGCACTGCTCAAGCACGGCCAGGGCGTCTTCGCGGTAAACGCGCAGGTTGGTTAGGCCGCGTTTATCGACTTCATCTAATAGCTTGCCAACGCCAGGAGCGTGCACTTCGATACCGATAAAGTCGGTATCTGGGTGAGTTTCGGCTTGCTCAATGAGCGAGTTGCCCATGCCAAAGCCGATTTCCACCACCCGCGGCGCTTGGCGTCCAAACAGAACGTCCAAGTCTTGGCGGCCTTCGGCAATGGTTAGGCCAAAACGCGGCCATACGTCTTCTAGCCCGCGGTTTTGCGCTTGGGTCATGCGGCCTGCGCGAATCACATAGCTTTTAATGCCGCGGCGGTGCAGCGGTGCATCTGGGCTTTCCGGGCTAGTGGCGGCGGCGTTGCTTTCGGACGCGGTGTTGCTCTCGTTAGCGGCGCTTTTGGGTTCAGTCATGGGATCTCGAATCAATTAACCGTTAATACGGCCAGCGAAAGGTGAAGAGGGGTCGGCGGATTGGCGGCGCGGCATACGGCCGGCTAAAAAGGCGTCACGCCCGGCTTCCACGGCTAGCTTCATGGCGTTGGCCATGCGCAGCGGCTCGCGGGCGTGGGCAATGGCGGTATTGAGCAGCACGCCATCACAGCCGAGTTCCATGGCCATGGCGGCGTCTGAGGCCGTGCCAATGCCTGCATCTACTAACACCGGTACGCGGCTCTGTTCAACAATCAGGCGCACGTTGTGTGGGTTCTGAACGCCGTGGCCGGAGCCAATCAGCGAACCCAGCGGCATGATGGCGCAGCAGCCCATGGCTTCCAGTTCGCGTGCCACAATAGGGTCATCGCTGGTGTACACCATGACGTCAAAGCCGTCAGCGAGCAGCGTTTCGGCGGCTTTTAGCGTCTCGACCACGTTGGGGTAGAGCGTTGCTTCGTCACCGAGCACTTCCAGCTTGACCAAGCGGTGACCGTCCAGCAGCTCGCGAGCTAGGCGGCAGGTGCGCACGGCATCTTTAGCGGTGTAGCAGCCGGCGGTATTGGGCAGCAGGGTGTAGCGCTCGGGGGAAATAACGTCTAACAGGTTGGGCGCAGCGGCGTCTTGGCCTACGTTGGTACGGCGTACCGCAAAGGTGACGATTTCCGCGCCGCTTTGGGCAATGGCGGCACCGGTTTCGGTGAAGTCTTTATACTTGCCGGTACCCACCAGCAGGCGCGAGTGAAAGTCGCGCCCGGCAATGGTGAGCGGTGCATCGGTGAGCTGAGTATCGGCTAGTGGTACATGCGTCTGTTGCGTCATAGTGTTTCCTCTAGCCGCCGCCAATCGCGTGGACAACTTCCACGTGGTCGCCATCGACCAGGCAGGTGTCGGCGTGTTGGCTGCGGGGGACGATTTCTTCGTTAATTTCGACCGCGATACGACGACCGCTAAGACCCAGCTTTTCCACTAGGTCGGCGGCGGTTAGGCCGCTCGGCAGCGTATGGGGTTCACCGTTTAGACGTATCTGAATAGACATAAAGGGGCGCGTCTCATTGGTCATGCAATGCGTTCTGTAAGGTGTTCTGTAAGGCGTTTTCTATTGTAGCGATATTGTAGCGGTTTCGCGCCGCGCAAGGTACGCCGTGGGTACAATCAGCGTGATCGGCAAAGCGCAATTGGAACCAGGAAAGTGAGGCAGGAGAGCAGCGTGCAACGAGTCGATAAAGAACGAGTAGATAAAGTGTGGTGGTGTATAGCGGCCCTTTCGGGTGCCATGTTGGTGATGCTAGGTGCCTATGCTGCCCACGGTTTGGCAGCGCGTACCACCGAGGCCATGGTCAGTGCCGTTGAAACCGGCGTGCGCTATCAGGCGTGGCACACGCTGGCCATTATGATGGTGTTGGTGTGGTGCCAGGTGCAGCCGCTTGCAGGGCAGCGTTGGGTGCTAGCGCTGTGGGCGCTAGGCATGGTGTGTTTCTCAGGCTCGCTTTACTTAATGGCATTGGCGAGCGTGAGTCTTGGCATTGTGACGCCCATCGGCGGCGTGCTGTTAATGGCTGGGTGGCTGGCGCTTGGGGTGGTGGCGATATCCGCTAGGCGTTAACTTTTTTCGGGCAGCGCATAGCTGGCGGTGACATGCACCACGGGGCGCGTTTCATCGCTGGCTGAGAAAATTTGCACTTCGCCGACAGCTAAGCGGCGGCCAAGTTTGATCAGCTTGGCGTGGGCGATAATGTCGTGATCACCGGACGCTGCGCGGAGGAAGTGGCAGTTTAAATCGCTGGTCACCGCCATGGCTTCAGGGCCGATTTGCGCCAAAATAGCCACATACATGGCCACATCGGCAAAGCCCATCATGGTGGGGCCGGAAACCCGGGAGCCGGGGCGCAAGTGTTCGTTACCAATCTTTAAGCGCATGGTGGCCTTCATTTCACCCACGCTTTCGATTTTGCCCATCCGCTGGGGGAAAATCTCGTCCAAAAAATGTTCGATTTGCTCGGCGGTCATTACGGTCATTGTTATTTTCCTGCGCTTGATTTCGTTAACGTAAACGTAAGTATGTTGTTAAGCTAAACAAAAGCCCCTCAAGGTGCGAGACCTTGAGGGGCTTTTAGCGACTATTGTCTAGTCAAAGTGAAGCGTTTACTTTGCTTTGTGCACCTGACGCCACGCGTGCAGTAGCGGCTCGGTGTAGCCAGAAGGCTGTACGCGGCCCTTAAAGATCAGGTCTGAGGCGGCTTTGAACGCGGTAGAGCCTGCAAAATCGGCGCTCATGGCAGTGTACGTGGGGTCGCCTGCGTTCTGCTCATCGACGACTTTAGCCATGCGCTTGAGGGTTTCTTCTACGCGCGGCGCATCAACAATGCCGTGGTGCAGCCAGTTGGCAATGTGCTGGCTGGAGATACGCAGGGTGGCGCGGTCTTCCATCAGGCCGACGTTGTGAATGTCTGGCACTTTCGAGCAGCCAACGCCGTGCTCTACCCAGCGCACCACGTAGCCGAGAATACCCTGGCAGTTGTTGTCCAGCTCTTGCTGAATCTCTTCATCAGACCAGTTAGTGTTTTCGGCAACCGGCACGGTGAGCAGGTCGTCCAGCAGGTCTGGCTCGCCCTGGCCTTCCAGCTCGCGCTGAACGTCAGTGACATTCACCTGATGATAGTGCAGTGCGTGTAGCGTCGCTGCCGTTGGCGAGGGCACCCAAGCGGTATTGGCACCGGCTTTCGGGTGGCCGATTTTCTGCTCTAACATGCTGTGCATTAGGTCAGGCATCGCCCACATGCCTTTACCGATCTGAGCACGACCGCGCAGGCCGCAGGCAAGGCCAACTTGCACGTTGTTCTTCTCGTAGGCGGTGATCCACGCGGCGCTCTTCATATCGCCCTTGCGAACCATCGGACCCGCTTCCATGGCGGTATGCATTTCGTCGCCGGTGCGGTCGAGGAAGCCGGTATTGATAAACGCCACGCGGGAAGCCGCCTCAGCAATACACGCTTTGAGGTTTACTGTTGTGCGGCGCTCTTCGTCCATGATGCCCATTTTCAGGGTGTCGCGGCTCATGCCCAGAATATCTTCGACGCGGCCAAACAGTTCGTTGGCGAAGGCGACTTCTTTAGGGCCGTGCATTTTTGGCTTCACGATGTAAACGGAGCCAGTGCGCGAGTTGCGCGGCTGGTCGGCGTCTTTTTTCAGGTCGTGCAGCGCGATCAGCGAGGTGACGACTGCATCAAGAATGCCTTCCGGTAGCTCGTTGCCGTGCTCATCCAAAATCGCCGGGGTGGTCATTAAATGCCCCACATTGCGCACGAACATCAGCGAACGGCCGGGTAGCGTAACACTGCCGCCATCGGTGGTTTGCCAAGTGCGGTCGGCGTTGAGCTTACGGGTAAAGGTTTTGCCGTCTTTCTCGATGTTTTCTTCCAGGTCGCCCTTCATCAGGCCAAGCCAGTTGCTGTAAACACCAACTTTGTCTTCTGAATCGACCGCGGCGATGGAGTCTTCGCAATCCATAATGGCGGTAAGCGCTGCTTCTACCACCACATCTTTAACGCCTGCGGGATCGGTTTTGCCGATGAAGTCGTTGGGGTCAATCTGAATTTCCAGGTGCAGGCCATTGTTGGCGAGCAAAATGGTGTCAGGTTTGGCCGCGTCACCGGTAAAGCCAATGAGCTTGCCCGAATCTTTCAGGCCGGTTTCACGCCCGCCTTCCAGCGTAACCACCAAGTGCTCGTCACGAATCACGTATTTCACGGCATCTCGGTGAGAACCAGTCGCCAGCGGTGCCGCACGGTCAAGCACACCACGGGCGTAGGCGATAACCTTAGCGCCCCGCGTTGGATTGAAGCTGGCGCCTTTTTCCGCACCGTCTTCTTCTGAAATCGTATCGGTGCCATACAGTGCATCGTAAAGGCTACCCCAGCGCGCGTTAGCCGCATTCAGCGCATAGCGTGCATTGCTCACCGGTACGACCAGCTGCGGGCCAGCCTGAACGGCCACTTCACGGTCAACGTTAGCGGTGGTTGCTTTAACGTTAGCCGGGGCTTCTGCCAAGTAGCCGATTTCTTTCAGAAAGCGGCGGTAGCCAGGCATATCACCGACCGGACCTGGGTGCTCGCGGTGCCAGCTATCAAGTTTTTCTTGCAGGCTGTCGCGCTTTTCCAGCAATTGACGGTTTTTGGGTGTCAAATCGTGAAATAGGGCATCGACACCGGACCAAAAGGCGCTTTCATCAATACCTGTTCCCGGCAACGCTTGCTTATTGATGAACTGGTCTAAATCGGCTGCCACCTGTAAACGGTGGCGCGTGATACGCTCGCTCATGGGGTTTCTCCTGTCAGAGTGAAAATGTCAGAGTAAAAAGGCATTTGTGGAAAATAGTTCCATACCTGCTCGGGCATGTAAACAGCGTAGACCCGAAAGCAGCATAATGCTCGACCAAATGATAAGGGGGACGACCCCATTTCCGTGCTTTAGCCCATCAAAAAACGGCGTTATGGAGAAACAACGATGCGTGATTTCCAACATTTGGAAGGCTTGTTTCGCCACGCTTCGAGCGATAGTACCCTCGCGTTACTGCTACCCGGTGATGCGTTGGCAGAGGCCATGCACGGTTATTTTCACCACTATGGCCTAACAGCACTGCTGTTAGATACCAGTGAAGTGCATGCAGGCTTTATTGATACTGGGCGTTTTGCGCTGTGGTGCCAAGTATGGAGCCCCCCGCAGCCGGTGGGTACCGCTTTTGTGGTGCACGGCTATTTCGATCATATGGGGTTATATCGCCACTTGCTTGAACGTTTGTTGGCTAAGGGTTGGCGGGTTGTGCTGTGGGACCTTCCCGGCCACGGCCTTTCCAGCGGGGCGCGGGCAGAAATAGAAGATTTTGACGACTACCAGCACTGCCTGACCTATTTGCAAACCACCCTGAAGTTTCAGGGTATGGCGCCTGAGCCGTGGCTGGGCGTGGGCCAGAGTACCGGTGGGGCGATTCTGGCCACCGATGCGCTCACCCGCCGTGAGGCGTCGGGCTGGTCAGGTTTGGTGCTGCTGGCACCGCTGGTGCGCCCTTGGGGCTGGAGCCAAACCAGCTGGCTGCACCTGATTGCCAGCCCGTTTTTAAAGGAGCTGCCGCGTAAATACCGGGCTAATTCTACTGATGAGCAGTTCACGGCGTTTCTACGTGAGGGTGACCCGCTACAGCCCGAGCGTTTAAGCGTTGCCTGGGTGAGTGCAATGCGCCGCTGGATGCCTCGCCTACTAGCGCAGGAACCCAACCCGCTACCGACCTTAATATTGCAAGGCGAGCAGGACTTGACCGTCGATTGGGAGTGGAATTTAGCGATTCTGGCGAAGAAGTTCCCCAATGCCGACATTCATCGCCACCCAGAAGCCCGCCACCACTTGGTCAATGAAGCGGATCCCATCCGTGAAGTGTTGTTTGAAGCGCTGGATGGGTTTCTGGATACGTTTACTGAGGTTCCCGCCTAGCGTCTTGTTTTTGCTCAGTCCTTTGTTGCGATTATGCCCCTTTCAGCAGTCGATCTAGCTGCCGGTAGCCAATTGCTTCAATAAAGTGCGGCTGGCTGGGCTTGGGTTCGCCCTGTAAATCGGCTAGCGTTAGCGCCACCCGCAGTACGCGGTGGTAGGCGCGGGCGGAGAGCTTGAGCCTTTCGAGCACGCTGGCAAGCCAGGCGCGTTCTTCGTTATTAAGGTCGCAGGCGGCTTCTAAGGCTTTACCGCTTAACTGGCTGTTCAGCGCACCGCGCGCCATTTGGCGTTCACGGGCGGCCATTACCCGCTCGCGCACGGCTGCCGATGATTCGCCCTGGGTTTGCGCGGTGAGTTGCTCTGGCGGCAGCGCGGGCACTTCCACTTGTAGGTCAATGCGGTCTAACAGTGGCCCTGAGAGCCGCGCTTGATAGCGCTGTATTTGGCTAGCGGTACACTGGCAGCGGCTTCGCGGGTCGCCTAAGTGGCCGCAGGGGCAGGGGTTCATCGCGGCGACCAATTGAAAACGGGCTGGGTAGCGGCGTTCATGACTGGCGCGGGCTAAATGAATAGTACCCGTTTCTAGTGGCTGCCTTAATACTTCCAATACGTTACGCGAAAACTCCGGTAGCTCGTCCAAAAATAATACGCCGTGGTGGGCAAGTGAAATTTCTCCGGGTTTGGGTTTTGAGCCGCCGCCGACCAGTGCTGCCGCGCTGGCGCTGTGATGGGGTTGGCGAAAGGGGCGTTTACCCCAGTCAGCTTCTAGCGGCAGGCCGCACACTGAACGCACGGCGGCCACTTCCAAGGCATCTTCTTCGGAAAGTGGCGGCAGAATACCCGGCAGGCGGCTTGCCAGCATGGTTTTACCCGTTCCCGGTGGGCCTGCAAACAGTAAATTGTGGCCACCCGCCGCGGCAACTTCAAGCGCACGCCGCGCCTGCTGCTGGCCGCGCACATCGGCAAGATCATCCATCGGCGTGGTCGTTTTTACCGAAGCACTTAACGTGTGCGGGGGTATTTTTTCTTGGTCGAGCAGGTGGGCGACAACCTGCCAGAGAGTGTCAGCAGGCAGCACCGGTAAATCGCCCGCTAATGCAGCTTCATCGGCGCAGGCGCGGGGAATAATCAGCGCTTTTTTTGCCCGCCGTGTGGCCAGGGCAAAGGGCAGTATTCCTGATACGGCGCGCAGTTTGCCATCTAATGCAAGCTCGCCCGCGCACTCCATGCCCTCTAACGCCTCCACTGGGATTTGCCCTGACGCGGCTAGAATGCCCAGCGCAATGGGCAGGTCAAATCGGCCACCTTCTTTGGGGAGATCAGCGGGGGCGAGGTTTAACGTAATGCGCCGAGTATTGGGGAAATCAAAACCGGCGTTTACCAAGGCGCTGCGCACCCGCTCGCGGCTTTCTTTCACGGCGGTTTCC
>LDZP01000083.1_pt1 | contig 106841 bp, 96 predicted proteins | sample 615351 | NCBI WGS metagenome assembly LDZP01 (sample SAMN03408296, study PRJNA278302) | terrestrial metagenome | isolation source: oil reservoir sample I1 | place: USA: Alaska, North Slope, Ivishak formation | collected 2013
CCCGTCGAATGCGCAAGGAGTTTGCGAAAGAGCTGGCACCTTATTACTGGAAACCGTACTTCTGGAACCGCGCTTACGCGCTGATCAGTGTGGGTGGGCACGCCAACATAGCGACCCTACTTCGCTACATCGAAAACCAAGACGACCCTCGCAAGCTCGGGCAGCCGCTAAACTAGCGCATCACGCTGCGCGTCGATGCGTAGGATGCGCGGCTTAATTGCTCAATGCGATTGAAGCGGCTGAAAATTTTGACCGTCGCTACATTGTCGTTGCACCTGATTGGGCAGAAGAGTATTGCCAGAAACACGATATCCCTTATGTACCTTGGAATTTCGAGCGCCTTAATGACCGTTCGATGGAAATCGCTGAGACGCTCAAAGCAAAAGGCGTTGATGTCGCCATCCCCCTCTACGAAGAAACCGTTGAATGGGCGGGGGCGATCAACTCAGTGCTGCTGGATAACCCACGCCTTTACGGTCAATCACTGCTCCTGCGCGATAAAGCGCTGATGAAGCGCCGCGCTCAGCTAGGCGGCATCCGTGTAGGTATTTTTGAAGAAGCCCACGACAAAGAAGACGTGGTGCGCTTTCTTAAACGTGTTAACCAGACACTGCTAAAGCTGGATGGCGACCCCAACGACCCGATTCACCTTAAAGCGTTTGATAAAGCGGGCTGCTTAGGCCACCGTGTTATCCGCACGCCAGATGAAGTGGATACTATTCCGGATGAAGAGTTCCCTGTCTTAATGGAATCACACCTGGATGGCTGGGAATTTGCTGTCGAAGCGTGGGTTCACGATGGCAAAATCGCTTTCTTGAACATTTCTGAGTACGTAACACTGGGCTACTCGGTGTTTGTGCCTGCCTCGCCAGAGCTTGAGATTTATCGCGAGCAGATCACTCAGCAGATCGAAAAGCTTATTAAAGCGTTCGATATTGAGTTTGGCTTGATTCACCCAGAATACTTTGTCACCAGCGATGGTGAAATGTACTTCGGCGAGGTGGCGTATCGTCCGCCTGGCTTTAAAGTCTTTGAGCTATTAGAGCGTGTTTACGGCTTCAACGCTTATCAGGCATCCATGCTTGTGTTTGACCCGAAAAGCAGCAAAGAAGAAGTGGCCGCGTTTTTCCCGAAAGAAGTGGTCGATGCCAACGGTTTTGCCGGTTGCTTTGGCGTTTACCCACGCCGTCGCGTGGTCAGCCGCCTGGAAATTCCGGAAGAAACCGAAGATCACCCCTACTTTGAGTCTCATGAGCTAACCTCTCCAGTAGAAGAAACCGTCACTAAACGCACCGCGTTTGGTACCCATTGGGGTCTGATCTACTTCAAAGGCGAAGACGCGCATACCATTCGCGATCTGTTAAAACGCCAAGAAGATCTCGACTTCTATGTATAATCCCTGCTAACGCTGGGATAAGGAGTCACCGTGAAGACAGATCAAGTTACGTCTTCTCAAGAAGATAGCAAGCTCAATGGATTGTTGAGCAAGTTTGATGATGCCGTGTGCCTGCTAATGCAGGCACCCGCCTTTTCAAAGCCCGCCAAGCTGCCGCGTGTGATGGATACCGCGCGGCGGATACTGCTTTTGGATGGCGGCTGCGAAGCATTAGAAGCTCGGGCACACGAATACGAGTCTGCCGGTGTATTTGCAGGCTCTGATTGGGAAACCCCCCAGTTCCTGGTGCCGACACTAACCACGTTTGCGCTTAAAAGCGCGGATGCCAACGTGGTGGTCATTGAAGCACTAAGCGAGCTTAGGCTACTCTCTGTCGCTAAAGGAAATTTCGAGCACTCGCTGGTATCCGCAGAACATGCTCACCATTACCTGACTCAGGTGATGGCGATTAATTTATGGCTGCTGTTCTTACCGCCCAGCGAGGCAGAGCGCGAAACCCAAGGGCGACTGGCGACTATCCCCCGCCAGCTTTTCAAGCATTTAGCCGAACGAATTGGCTACGAACATATTGTTGATCGTTTGATTGATGAAATTTGGCGCATTTTAAAACAGCGCCCGATTCAGGTTGATGCGATCAAGCAGATGATCACCCAAATTGCGCTGTGCCAGGCCAACCCGGAGATTGACCTTGGCGCAAGTGGCCAAGGTGCCGACCGGCTGGTCAGTTCGCTTTACGGGCCCACCCAAGCCTGTCGCGAAGACCCTGGCGTAGACGTTTATCGCGACCGATTAGAGTACATGGATCAGGCTGCGCTGCAGGCTGAGTCCACCGGTTTCGCCCGTGCGATGCACGATACCGGGCTGGTATCGCCCTATCATGCCGTGTTGCTGCGCCACCTGCTTGAAGAAGGTGACCACTTACTTTCTGAAGCATTGGGGCTTTCTTCCACCGGCCGCGATTGCCTGCTGTGTTACCGGGAGCTTGTTCAAGCGCTGATTCGTGGTGGCGTTTACCCCGCTACCGCTCAAGCGGTGTATGGCCTGGCGCTAATGCTTGAACGCGGCATTCTCTATCAACCACCGGTGGCACCCGCCATGTGGCGCCAGCTGAACCTACCGCTCTCAGAGTGGGCGCAGTCGCGGCTTACCGTTGCATATGGCGACAGTGTCTCTCCCCGTGCCCGCCTAATTGAAGGCGTACTGTGCATGCTGGGGCTGCCCTTGGGCGTTGGGCAAGGCAATAACCCGACCTGCCAATCAGCCCGTGCGCTTTCCATGTGGGCGTATAACGACCCAGACTACCTGCTGCAGATGGTGGCGTGGGCGGCACGCGACGACGAAATCATTATGCATTTTGAGGGTCAGGCCATCTCATCGATGGAGAGCCTGTCCGGTGTCGCCACAGAATTGCCGATGGACCTAGACCCAGTTTCGCTGATCGTCGTCCCACACTTGGACCGTATTTATGCGGAAATGGGCAGGCGCTGTATTGGCCGCGAAGGCGACCCCCACCGCTGGGTTAACCCCGAGTTTCACGGCTGGTGGTCGGGTCGCGGTTTCCGCATCAATGTAGATGTCGCCACCGGGCAGCTCAGCGATGTAGATGACTTCCTGCGCCATTTCTACGCCAGCTATCACCCTTATTACAATGGCAACCAACCGCTGATTCATCCTCAGCCAGCGGGTATTGCGGTTACCGATAGCGCAGCGCGGTTTATTGGCTGGCACGCGATTACCATTTTACGGGCCTCACTGGATCCTACTGATGTCATGCGGGTTTACTTCTATAACCCCAATAATGACAGTGGGCAGGATTGGGGTGATGGGGTCATTGTGAGCACATCGGGTAACGGCGAGCGCTTTGGTGAGGCCTCGCTGCCTTTTGAGCGTTTCGCATCGCGGCTGTATATTTACCACTACGACCCGCTGGAGCGCGGTGAACTGGTATCAGTGACCAGCGAAGAGTTGGAAAGTGTTAAACACTACTTGCACCGTAGCTGGGGAGCCGCACGCTTGCCGCCTACTGAACTGCAGGCAGATCAAGGCGGAAGCTCAGCGCTAACCGACTCAACCTTAACCAACTCAACCCTAACCGACTCAACCCCAAGCGATGCATCCCCAGGTGTGGGGTAAGCAGCCTTAAACGATACCTTTAAACATCATGATGCGACTAGATCAACTGTTGGTCAGCCAAGGGCTGGCCAACTCGCGTACCCGCGCCCAACGGCTTATTCGTCACGGGAGAGTTCGCTTAGCCGAAAATGGCAAACCGCTAACCAAAGCGTCTGAGAAATGGCCAGAAGACACCCGCTTTGAGGTAGAAGACGACCCCGAAGAACGCTACGTGTCCCGTGCAGGGTTAAAGCTAGAGGCAGTGCTCACCGCGCTTGCGCTACGTTTTGACGACAGCGTGGTGCTCGATGTCGGTCAATCAACGGGCGGTTTCACCGACTGCGCGCTGCGTTTTGGCGCCCGCCATGTGATTGGCGTGGAAGTTGGCCATGGCCAGCTTGCTCCTGAACTGCAAAACGACCCACGCGTCACCTGTTTGGAGGGGTTAAATGCACGCTATATGCGTAGCGCTGAAGCGCTGCAAAGCGTGCTGGCTGTTCAGCCCATTAACATCGCTATTATGGATGTCTCGTTTATATCTCAAACGCTGATTTTGCCTGAAATCGCTGCCCTGCTACCACCAGGCGGGCAGCTCATCTCGCTGGTGAAACCGCAGTTTGAGCTAACCCCTGGCGCTCTGGATAAGCGCGGCGTTGTCCGCGACGCTAAGCGATTTGCCGACGTTGAAGCCAGCATCCGCAGCGCCTGCGACCACTGCGGGCTGACGATTCATCATTGGCAGGAAAGCCCTATCACCGGCGGTGATGGCAATCGCGAATTTCTCCTTCATGCGGTAAAGCAGGCCTAACCATCAAAACGAGCATGAACACCTAAAACAGGCTTAAAAAAGCGCATTAAGTAGACGCGGGGGGCAGGGGCGTTAGCTGATTGGCGGACTGCACTTTTACCGCGTCGCCCTGCTCACCGTGTAACCATACATCCATCTGCTCGAACGCCACGCGCACACCGGCCTCGCGAAATAGCGCATCAACGCGGCAGTTAACTTCATCTGCTGCAAATAGGCGATCCAAGAGATCATTAACGAAAATACGCAGCTCAAAATTGAGGCTATGCGGCCCATAGCTTAAACAAAAAACCTGAGGCTCTGGATCGTTCAGCACGCGGGCGTTTTCATCGGCGGCTTGACGCAACAGCTGGTGTACTTTGGCTAAGTTTGAACCGTGGGCGACCCCGTAGGTCAGCACGACCCGTGTCACGTTGTCCGATAGCGACCAGTTAATTAATTGATCGGTCACAAACGTCTTGTTAGGGATAATAATTTCTTTACGATCAAAGTCAGTAACGGTAGTTGCGCGAATGCGGATACGGCTGACGGTGCCATGCAAGTTGCCAATGGTAATGGTGTCGCCAATACGAATCGGGCGTTCAAACAAAATGATCAACCCGGAGATAAAGTTGGCAACAATCTCCTGTAAGCCAAAGCCCAACCCAACGCTCAAGGCGGCAACCAGCCACTGCAGTTTGTCCCATGACACGCCAAGCGTTGCGAGCCCCATCACTATCCCGGTGCCAACAATAATGTAGGACAGCAGCGAGCTGATCGCATAGGCGCTACCCTGCTTTAATGACAGCCGAGAGAGCACCATCACTTCCAATAGGCCTGGTAAATTACTGGCCATAATAAAGGTAATGGCGAGGACCAACAGGGCAGCGAATACGTCAGAGATCGACAGCACGTTATCTACTAAATCGCCCTCTTGCGCCTCCCAAAGCGAGACGTTGTCCAAATAGCCAAGCACGGTGAGCAAGTCAGCCCACACCAAGTAGAGCAGCGCGCTGAAGCCAATTAACACGATAAGCTTGGAAAGCCGCAGCGACTGGCTGTTGATCTGCGCCATGTCCAGAGGCGGCTCTTCGACTACTTCAAGCCCCCCTTCGCCGGCCTCTTGCACCTGAGCACGGCGGCGTGCCAATGCGCGACGATAGGCAAGCCTTCGCGCCGCCACCGCAAGGCTTCGCACCAAGGTAGCTTCCACCACGACCCACAGCCCCAGCAAATAAAGGGTCACCACGAACCGCCCGACTAAACGCAATGCGGTGTATTCATACCCCCAAACCACCAACCCCAGCAGTATTAGCGGCACCAGCGCCATCGCCAGCCCTAGCAATAAGCGAAACAGGCGCACGCCAAACACCGGGATATGCGCCAGTATTAACTGTGCCAGCCACCAGCTCATGGCTATCAAACCAAACGACAGTAACCCGAAAGCGGCAGGACGCAGCGCTAACGGGGTTTCCATTTCTCCTGACATGGCCGCGATGGCAATCACCGGCACGAGAGCAACACCTAAGCCCCCCAGCAGTTGCCGCAAGCGGGCAGCGTATCTCGGCGACCAGGTGAAGTGACGCTCAGCCACTCCATCAGTGACCAGCAGCCGGCGCACCCAGGCCACGACTCCCCAGCTAAGGGCTAACTGAAGCAGTGCCGGGGAAACACTGTTTGCCAGCGGCCCTGTTGACCCCAGTAGCCCAACGCCAATGCCCGCCAGTGCAAGCGGCCCAGAGAGCGCCAACAGTGCATTTAATAGCACCGCTTTGGGGGTATGCAGCTGGGTGTCGCTCTTCAGCCGCCCAATTTGCGAATGCAGTGTGGCTAGGCGAGCTTTGATTTTCCGCCGCAGCCCGATGAGCACTAGGCTAAGCGCCACAAGCGGCGCTCCCCATAGCGCTTCCCAGGAAATACCTTGCCAACGGGTGGGCAAAATGGCGCGCCACTCCCCCTCCTGCCACTCTAACAGCAGATTGTGAGGCAGCTGACGCAGCCAGCCCACATCCAGAGGGCGGCTATTGGCGACCCAAAACAGCTGTTCATCGATAGTTTTGCGCAGCTCGCGGGTGGTGGCTATTACCTGCTGCTGATTAAGCTGTAGCTCAATAGCCGCACTCAATAAATTTCCGTAAGACTGCTCTAGCTGCTCAACCAGTTCTCGGCGGGACTGATAGAGCCGCGAAAGTGAATCCACTAGCCCTGGTGCCGCCTCTATACCGGCCTCCGCTAAACGTGTGGTGGCAAACTGTTCACTTTGGCGCAGCTGGTCGCGCTGACGGACTAAATCAAACTGCTTTAAGCGCAGGTCGGCTATTTCATCTTGTAAATCTCGCCGCGCCACTAACGGCGGCAGTGACTGGCGTTGTTCGCGCAGAATACGCGACAAGAGTTGGCTGCCGCGAATGGCCTCAATTTGCTCGTTGAGACTGCGCTGCAGTTGGCGCACGTGCTCTAACTGGCGCTGGGCATCGATATTTTCTCGCACAATGCTATTGGCACGATCGGTCACGCGCAGCAGCTCCAAACTGAGGGTTTGATTGGTTTTTTGCGCTTGCACCACCACGGGATGCCCAGCAGCAATTAACGGGTTATCTCTAGCTGCATCGGCAATGGCCTGCTCAGACACCAAACGCCGCTGTTGATCAATCACTCCTTGCAGCGTATTTAGCTGCTGCTCTTGGTAATCGATCTGCAGCATCAGTACATCTCGCCGCTGTTGAGCCAACTCACGCAAACGGCTGTTAGCGCTCAGCTCACGCTGATAAAAGCTCACTTCTCGGTCAGCCAGCGCCCGCTCAAGGCGCAGTTGGATTAACCGTGCATCGCTCAAGGATGAAAGTTGACGATCCGTCAGCAAAGCCTCGCGCTCATCGTGTTGTCGGCGTAAACTCTCGGCGCGCTGGAGCGTTTCAGCGATGGATTGTTGGGCACGCTCTGGAAGCGTCTGAGCGGCGAGCAGCTGGGAATTGACGTCGGCAAGCTGGCTTTGCAGCTGCTGAAGTTCCACCACTGCGGTGGTTTGCAGTGTTTCTAGTTCATCGAGGGGGCGATCGCTTAAATCTGTCACCGAACGCTGCTGTGACGCTTCTTCAGCCTCGCTTAAGTCACGCTTTAAGCGCACTAGAAGCTCAGGGGCTTGTTCAACGCGGGTGTCTAAGGCGGCTAGTCGTTCATCCACCAACCCCAGCCTTTCGTATGTTTCCAGTGCCGCCTCTAACGCCTCTTTCTCGCTGGTTTGCTGAGCGGTTAACTCCCCCTCAATGGCTTCCAATTGCGCCAGCCTGGATGCCAGCTCACTCTGCTCAGGCACGCGTTCAAGCATGGTCGTCTGGAGCGCGGCATGGGCTAGATTGATAGTGGCAATACTGATGGCAAACAGCAGCAACCAACAGATTACCTTCCATTTACAGGCGCATCTCACCACGTTAGTTATGCCTCGTTGACATCGAATGCTCCGCCTATGCGAACCAGAGCGTTATTGTCAGATGTTCTGATAGCCAACGCAATCAGCAGCGTGACAGAAACAAGAGATGTTGACTTCCGCAGGCGGCGTGATAGAAACAAGCTTGGCATTTGCCACCTCATTCATTTTGCGAGTTACCTTGATGGTCACCCGAAAACTGCCGTTCAAGAAGTTCATCATTATGCTGAGCCTTACGACGCTCAGCACGTATGCTTTTGCTGAAACACAAGATGAGATCGAAGCGCGTATACGGGCACTTAACGCTGAGTTGTATGATTTACGCCAGCAGTTACAGCAAGTACAACAGGCTGAAAACCCTGAAGAAACCGTGCTTGGCCTGCCATTTGAACCGCTGCCGGAAGAGGCTGCACGGGAAGACTTAAGCGATCGCCGTGCGCTTGAGCAGGCTTCAAGCCGAAATCCATTTTCAATCACCACCCACCGCACCAATTACCTATTTCCGGTTAGCTATAATGCTAATCAAAACCGCGCAAAATTCATTAACATTTCTGATGATTCAGAAGTGGATAGCATGGAGTTAAAGTTCCAGTTCAGCGCTAAGGTTAATTTAGCTGAGCAGGTATTTGGTGACTACGGCGATGTCTTTTTTGGCTACACTCAGCGAAGCTGGTGGCAGGCTTACAATACCGACGCTTCATCGCCCTTCCGAGAAACTAACTACGAGCCAGAAATATTTATCGATTTTGATACTGCCTGGGGCATATTGGGTTGGGTAAACACCCGCAACCGAGTCTCTCTTAATCACCAGTCTAATGGGCGCTCAGCACCGCTTTCGCGTAGCTGGAACCGTGTTTATCTTGAAAGCACTTTCCAACACGGCGACTGGGCATTCACTGTGGCACCGCATTGGCGCGTTCCCGAATCAGACCACGATGATGACAACCCTGATATCGAACGCTACATGGGATATGGCGATATTCGCTTATCAAAACGCCTAAACAATAACCATGAAGTAAGCGGGCTGTTACGTGGCAACCCCAGCGCAGGCAATCTGGGTACGCAAATTGATTACAGCTGGCCAGCGTTTAATAGCCTGCGCGCACACGTACAGTACTATTATGGCTACGGCGAAAGCATGGTTGATTATGACCATCGCGTGCATCGTTTAAGCCTTGGGTTTAGCTTAAATCCCTTATTTAGTGCCACGGGACTGAACCGATAGCGGTAATGGCTTGTCTGTTGTGGGGTGCCCCCGGTGTCAGGGTAGTTGTCGCTTGATCGGTTTTACCTGAATCCAATCCCGGGGACGGTATGAGTCATGCAATGCCACGTTATGCACCAGAGCGAAAAGAAACCCTGCTGAGAAAGCTGTTGCCCCCGCACAACCTGTCTGTTGCTGAGTTGGCCCGGCAGGAAGGTATCTGCGAGCAGACGCTTTATAATTGGCGCAAACAAGCCAAAGCCGGAGGAGCTGTTGTGCCGGGAGATCAAAAGCTGACTGACAACTGGTCGGCAGAAGCCAAGCTGGCGGTCGTTATTGAAACCGCCGCATTGTCAGAGATTGAGCTGAGTGAGTACTGCCGCAGCAAGGGTCTCTATCCACAACAAGTAAAGGCTTGGAAAGCCGCCTGTCTGGCCGGCCAGCAAAGCGCCAAGACGCAAAGCCAAGCTGATCGTGAGCAGGCAAAGACAGACAAGAAACGCATCCGCCAATTGGAACGTGAACTCAACCGCAAAGAGAAGGCCTTGGCCGAAGCCGCCGCACTGCTGGTGTTGCGAAAAAAGCTGAATGCCTACTGGGGCGACGACAGCGAGGATATATGACCTCGCTGCCAGTCAGGCAGAACTATGTCGAATGGCTCACTGAGGCCATCACCAACGGTGCACGCAAGAAGCCGGCGTGTGGTGAGCTGGGCATCAGTTTGCGCACCTTCCAGCGCTGGACTCAAGAGAACACCATGAAGCCTGACGGCCGTACTACTGCCATACGCCCCGTACCAGCTAATGCGCTCACCAAGGCAGAACGTCAGGCCATTCTGGAGCTGTGCAACAGCGAAGAGTTCGCGCATTTGCCGCCAAGCCAAATTGTGCCGCGACTGGCTGACCAGGGTCGTTATGTCGGCTCTGAAAGCAGCTTTTACCGTGTGCTGCACGCCGCCGATCAGCAGTACCGTCGTGGCCGCAGCCAACCGCCTCGTCGGCATCCTGCGCCCACAACACATGTAGCCACAAAGCCCAACCAGGTCTGGTCCTGGGACATTACCTATCTGCCATCGCCGGTGCGTGGTCAGTATTACTACCTGTATCTGATTGAAGATATTTACAGCCGCAAAGCCGTTGGCTGGGAGGTGCACAGCGCCGAGTCTGGCGAAGAGGCTGCCGCCTTGTTGCAACGCAGCATTCTCAGCGAAAAATGCCTGCGTGAGCCGCTGGTGCTGCATTCTGATAACGGTGCACCCATGAAGTCTGCGACCTTGCTAACCAAAATGTATGACCTTGGCGTCACGCCTTCGCGCGGCAGGCCCCGCGTAAGTAATGACAACGCCTTCTCGGAATCACTGTTCCGAACATTGAAGTACTGCCCTCAATGGCCGCAGAACGGCTTTGCCAGCCTGGATGACGCCCGGGCCTGGGTCAGGGACTTCATGTACTGGTACAACCACGAGCACCGACATAGCCGGATCCGCTTCGTGACGCCAGCGGAGCGCCATCTGCGCCTGGATGTGGATATCTTGGCAAAGCGTCATTCGCTGTATCAACAGGCACGCTCAGCGCACCCGGAACGATGGTCAAGGAATACGCGAAACTGGGACGCTGTGAGGGAAGTAACACTCAATCCAGAGAAGCAGCAAAACCTGCAAGAAGAACCGCAGCTACAGGCTGCATAAAAGTATGGTCTACGCGACAACTACGTTGACAAACACCGGGTGCCTGCTATGCTAATAGCTGCGCTAATAACTAGCTCGGATAACAGCCCGGTTAACAGCCAGCCAAGTTAACAACTTGCAGCCTTTTTATTCATTCGTCATAAGGAAGACAACATGGCCAAACGTGAACCCATTTATTCTACTCAAGCCGATCAATTAAAAGACGATCTGCGCCATTTAAGCGAAACCGTTGAAGAGCTGGTCAACGCGACAGCCAAAGACGCGAGCACTGAAATGCATGACCTGCGCGCCCGCGCAGAGCGCCGCTTAAAAGACACCCGTGCCCGTCTTGAAGCACGCGGTGAGCGCATTTATGAAGAAACGCGCGATTCATTAACTCACCAAGCCGATGCCTGTGACCGTTACGTTCACGACAACCCCTGGACAAGCATTGGTATCGGCGCGGCTGTCGGTGTGGTTGTGGGTATGCTGCTCGGTCGTCGCTAATGGCTTTGGGTCCCACCCAACGCGTCTTCTCTGCCGCCAAACGCTTGCTAAAATCGCTGATTGCTAACAGCGAGACCCGCCTGCGTTTGGCGGTGTTGGAATTAGAGGAAGAACGTGCTCGTCTATTGGTGTTGCTGCTGCTGGCAGGGGCAAGTTTATTACTGCTCTTGTTAGGTATTGCCACGCTGACAGCGCTGGTGGTGGTGCTTTTCTGGGATACCTACCGCTTAACCGCTATTGCGATAAGTGCAGGTGTGTTGATAGGCGCAAGCTTACTGCTTGCAGCCATCGCCATCCGGCAGTCAAAGCGTCACTCTTTGCTGAAAGAAACACTCAAACAGCTTGCCGCCGACCGAGCACTGCTTGAGGAGCCACGCGATGAAAGCATCCGCAAACACCGCTAAGCTAGCCCCCTGTACTAAACCAACATCAAAACCACTCAGCCGTGCCGAGCGCAAAGCACTGTTGCTTGATGAGCTTGAGCAGCAGCGGGTGGATATTTTGGTTGATAGCGCGTTCTTACAGCAAGCCGCCGCGCCGTTAGATAAGAATTTGCAAAGCTTCAAATTGCCACTTTACCTGCTCGGCGGCGTCGCTGCTTTTAGGCTAATCCGACACCCTGGCAGCGTAATGGCAACAGGCAGAAAGGCGCTAGCGGGTTACATGCTATTTAAAAAGCTCAAGCTTTTAGCCAAAGCGGCTAATTAATTTTATTGATCTACCTTGTTTGCTGATGGGCTTTATCTGAAAAGTCTGCGAGCGAAGGTAAGGCTAGGCAAAAATCGGCGAAAAGACGGAGTTTACGAGGTTGTAAATGAGTACTTTGAGCCGATTTTTAACAACGCATGACCGAGCGCAGCTAGTTTTCAGGCAAAGCCTAGCAGGATTGCCCGCAGGCCACACCACTGGCCCACGCCCATTGAAAGTTGTACCCCCCAAGCTCTCCCGTCACATCTAACACCTCTCCGATAAATCGCAACTGCGGCAAACCTTTCACCTCAAAGGTTTTTGACGATAGCGCGTTGGTATTTACCCCTCCCATGGTGACTTCTGCCGTGCGCCAGCCTTCGGTGCCCGCTGGTTTAAGCTGCCAGGCATTAAGCCTTGCTGCCCACTCATCCAACGCTTGATTAGCATATTGCGCCAGCGGTTGTGCCGTATCATGGTCGGGATACCATTCCAACAGCGCCTGAGCCATGCGCTTGGGAAAGCGCTCAGCAAGCCAGGTAGAAAGCTGCCGTTTAGGTGTTTCTTGTCGCGCCTCACGCAGCGATTCAGCCACGTTTTCATTGGGCAGCAAATCAATCGTCATATGCTTTCCTGGCTGCCAAACGCTGGATATTTGCAGCATCGCAGGGCCTGACAAACCGCGATGGGTAAACAGCATGGGTTCCACAAAGCGCCGCCCGCCCGCACTGACCGCAACCGGTACACTGACACCAGAAAGCTCTGCTGCACGCCCTTTCCAGGTATCGCTAAGGGTAAAAGGCACTAAGCCAGGGCGCGTATCCAGCACCTCTACGCCAAACTGACGAGCCAGGTCGTAACCAAAGCCTGTCGCCCCCATGCTCGGAATCGAAAGCCCGCCGCTGGCCACCACCACCACTCCCGCATCAATTTTCCCCGCCGATGTTGTCAGCCGCATGGCATCGCCTTGCTGCTCAACGCGGGTGATCTGTGTGCTGAGCTTTACCTCAGCCCCCGCCCACTCACACTCGGTAAGCAACGTGCGAACTATCTCTTTGGCTGACGTAGCGCAAAACAGCTGCCCAGGCGTTTTCTCAACGTACTCAACACCATGTCGCTCAACCAGCTCGACAAAGTGCTCCGGCTTGTAACGTTTGAGCGCTGAAATACAAAAAGAGGGGTTCGATGAGTAAAAGTGCTGTGGCGTCGTACCAAGATTGGTAAAGTTGCAGCGGCCACCACCCGACATCAGAATTTTTTTGCCCGCTTTATTCGCATGATCAAGCACTAAGACGGTTTTACCGGCATAGCCCGCTGAAGCCGCACACATTAAGCCTGCGGCACCAGCACCGATAATCACTACGTCATAGGTCATAATGAACTGCTCATAATTGATGACTCATGCGGGCTGCTCCGACGTAAAAAGGTGGCATTTTAACAGGGACAGCGCGCAAAAATGTTATATATTAAAAAACAATATGTACAATAAATGTACAACTAAGATTTCTTTGGTCTCAACCGCTAACTGACCCAGGCGGATAAGTGCCACTTCCTAAAAGGCCTGGGGGCACTGCCTAAATACGTTTGCTTTGCCATCTAACGCTGAGATAACTATGCATTTCCAATTACATCGACGACTGCTAACCCTATTGGCGCTCGCCCCCCTGAGCCTTTTGCCCATCAATGATGCCTTCGCTCAAACACCCCCCTCTGTCATCGGTACTCGCGCAGTAATGACCACCTGGTCTGACCCTTTAGAAGCATTGGGAACGCTCAGTGCTGAAGAGAGCGTTACGATATCTGCTACCGTCACGGAAATTGTTGCCGACATCAATTTCCGTGACGGTGAACAAGTTGATGAAGGACAACTGCTTATTCGGTTGGAAGATGCTGAAGAGCAGGCACAGTTAAGAGCATCACAGGCACTGCGGGATGAACGCCGCAATGCCTCTACTCGCGCCACTCAACTACAAGATCGTAACTTAGCCGCTCGGGCAGATGTTGAGGATAGCCAATCAAGACTGCGACAGGCGGAGGCGGATATTCAAGCGATCGAAGCAAGGCTCTCAAATTATCGCATCCAGGCACCCTTTAGCGGCCGCGTAGGTTTCCGTAATATCAGTGTTGGCACCTTGGTAACGCCTGGCATGGATCTAGTTACCCTGGATAAGCTAGACGTAATGAAGCTCGACTTTAGCGTACCCGAGATTTTTCTTGGCCGACTTTCACCAGGCCTGATGCTTAACACCTCCACAGCGGCCTACCCCGACGATATCTTTAGCGGTGAAATAGCCACCATTGGTACACGAGTGGACCCGGTAACCCGCAGTATTAATATACGCGCTGAACTCGACAATGCTGACGGACGCTTGCGCCCTGGCATGCTGATGCAGGTGATCGTTCAACAGCGCGTGCGTGATTCCGTCGTCATCCCTGAAGCGGCCATCGAACCTAGTGGTGACCGGCACTCAGTTATGCTAATCGAGGAGAGCGATGGCACCACGCGTCTGACTAAGCGCAATATTTCTATTGGCGAACGTCGCTATGGTCAGGTGGAGGTTCTCGAGGGCTTAGCCGCCGATGAGCTGATTGTAGTGCATGGCTTACAGTTGGCTCGAGATGGACAAGAAGCCAGATTAATCGGCATTGTTGACGATGAAACAGGTATCCGAGCGCTATTGGAGGCTGACCGCTAATGCGCATATCGGATATTTCAGTTCAGCGCCCTGTGCTCGCGATGGTGATCGCGGCACTGATTATTGCGTTTGGCTTAATGGCGCTTAACCGCCTGCCGCTGCAAGAATACCCCACCATCGACCCGCCCGTGGTCACCATTGACACCCGCTACCCTGGTGCCTCTGCCAACGTGGTTGAAACACGCATCACCCAAGTCTTGGAAGACCGTATTGCGGGGGTAGAAGGCATCGAGCTGATTACCTCGCAAAGCGAAGATGGCCGTTCACGCATCGAAATAGAGTTTGGCATTGATATGAATATCGATGCCGCCGCCAATGATATACGTGACCGCATCTCTGGCGCGTTACGCAACCTGCCCGATGATGCCGACAACCCTGAGGTCACCAAAGCCGATAGCAGTGAAGAGATTGTCGTCTGGCTCAGTCTCTCTGGCGCAGACTACTCCATTGCAGAGCTGACCGACTACGCCAACCGCTTTCTCGTCGATAGCCTCTCTGTTCAGCCAGGCGTTGCCCGGGTACGCGTGGGCGGCGGTCAAGATTACGCCATGCGCGTGTGGCTGGATCGCAATGCGCTGGCCGCCCGCGGGCTCACCGTTAGCGATATAGAGGATGCACTACGCGCCGAGAACGTTGAGCTACCGGCAGGCTCAATTGAATCAGAAGACCGTCAGTTTATTGTTCGCCTGCCCCGCAGCTTTGCCACCGCCGAAGATTTTCAGCGCTTAGCCATTAACTCCCCTCGCAACGCCTCACTCAGCCAGGGTGGCAATGGCTATCTTGTGCGCCTGGCTGATGTAGCGCGCGTAGAAGTGGGGGCGGTGGAAGACCGTTCGGTATTCCGCTCCAACGGCGTCCCCATGGTCGGCCTGGGTATGATCATGCAGTCCACCGCCAATGTCGTTGAGCTTTCCGAAGCGATACAAGTGGAACTTGAACGCTTGCAGGGCACGCTGCCCGAGGGAATGTCGTTGAGTTTGAACTACGACGCCTCGCTGTTTGTCTCCGGTGCGATTGAGCAAGTGGTAATGACGCTATTTATCGCCATGGGCTTGGTCGTGGTGGTGATGTTTATGTTTTTGGGCAATTTGCGCACTACCCTGGTGCCAGCGGTCACCGTTCCCATTGCCGTTATTGGTGCGTTTACCGCCCTGGCGGTCATGAACTTCTCGATCAACCTACTAACGCTGCTGGCGCTGGTATTGGCGATTGGCCTGATTGTTGATGACGCCATTGTCGTGCTGGAAAATATTAACCGGCGCATGCACGATTACGGCGAAACGCCGTTAGTTGCCGCCTTTCGTGGCACACGGCAAATTGCCTTTGCGGTGATCGCCACCACGCTTGTCCTGGTGGCCGTATTCGTGCCGCTCAGCATGCTGCAGGGCGATATCGGGCGGCTGTTTTCCGAGTTCGCGCTTACCATGGCCGCCGCAGTGGTCGTCTCAACTCTGCTGGCGCTAACCCTTACGCCGATGATGGCATCTAAGATTCTCAAGCCAGGCATGCACGATAGCCGGATCGGCAAGGCCGTTCAGTGGCTGCTGAACGGCACACAGCGGCGCTACCAAACCGCCCTTGAGTGGATGCTTCACATGCGCTGGCTGGTGGTAGCGATGTTTGTACTGCTCATTGCCGGCACCGCCTGGCTGGCCACGGCGCTGCCCAACGAATACACCCCCCAAGAGGACCGCGGCAACTTTATCGTCTTAGTCAACGGCCCTGAAGGTGCCACCTTCGACTACATGATGGATTACATGGATGAGATCGAAGCGCGTATGACGCCACTGGTGGAAAGCGGTGAGCTGGAGCGCGTGGTGGTTCGCGCTCCGCGGGGCTTTGGCAATATCGAAAACTTTAACAGCGGCTTTATCATCGTCAACATGGCTGACTGGGGCAGCCGCCGCAGCGCCTGGGAGATCATGGCCGAAGTGCGCCAAACGCTTAGCACCTTACCGGGTGTTCAGGCCTTCCCTGTCATGCGCCAAGGGTTTGGCCAGCGTACCCAAAAACCGGTGCAGTTTGTGCTCGGTGGCGGCAGCTACGAAGACCTTGCCCGCTGGCGCGACACGCTAATGAACCATGTGCGCGAAAACAACCCACAGCTGATGGCGCTAGAGAGTAACTATGACGAAACCCAGCCTCAGCTGCGGGTGGATATTGATTATGAGCGCGCCGCCTCATTGGGCGTCACCGTTACCGAAATCGGCAGAACGCTCGAAGTGCTGTTAGGTGGCCGTAATGTCACGCGCTATGTCGATGACGGCGAAGAGTACGATGTTATTCTGGAAGGCGACCGCGACAGCCTCAACAGCCCAAGGGCGCTGGATAATATACAGGTGCGCTCAGCGCGCAGCGGCGAGCTGATCCCCCTGGCAAGCTTGGTCACTCTCTCTGACTTTGCCGGTGCCAGCACGTTGAACCGTTTCGACCGCATACGCGCCATTACCATTGAGGCTAACTTGGCAGATGGCTACCCGCTAGGCGAAGCGCTTGCCTACCTAGAACAAAGCGCTGTAACGCTTTTACCGGAAGAAGTGCAAACCAACGTGGCGGGGCCATCGCGAGATTTCGTGCAGGCCAGCGGTGCCACAACGTTCTTGCTTGTGCTGGGCGCTTTGGTCGTATTTTTAGTGTTAGCCGCGCAGTTTGAAAGCCTGATTCACCCTTTTGTCATTATGCTGACAGTGCCATTGGCGATGAGTGGTGCCCTGCTTGCGTTGCTACTTAGCGGCCAATCGCTGAATATTTACAGCCAGGTGGGGCTAGTGCTGTTGATTGGGCTGGCGGCCAAAAATGGCATTTTAATCGTTGAGTTTGCTAACCAGCTACGCGATGAAGGCCTAGCGTTCCGGGCGGCGTTGATTGAAGCCTCGATTACGCGGTTGAGGCCTATCCTAATGACCGCCGTGACCACAATGGCGGGTGCCATTCCGCTGATTGTCTCGTCAGGGCCAGGGGCTGAGTCGCGGCTGGTTATCGGCACGGTCATCATGGCGGGAGTGGGTTCTGCGACGATTTTCACCCTGTTTGTGGTGCCTGTCGCTTATGACTTATTGGCTCGCCACACCGGCTCGCCTGGCACCGTCAAGCGGAGGCTGGAAGAAGAAATAGCCAACGCACCGGGCGAAACAGACCGCTAACCCTTCTTACCCAACCATCGCCCCGGCCAACCCACCAAAAAGGGCGTCCCAGTGGGACGCCCTTTAGCTTTGCTGCTTATGATCTAGCTATTCATGGTCTAGCTACTCATGATGAGGCAGGCGCTTATTCACACTCGCCGAGGTATTCGCCTTCAATAACCGTATTCATGCTCAGCTCACCCATGGGCGATTGAGTAAGAATATCGACACTTCCTTCGATGCGCTCGCCCATGAAGCGCATTTCACCATCGATGGTCGCCTCACCACCTTCAGCGCGGCATACCATGCTGTAACTTAGGCCATCTGCGTTCAACGTCTGGTCGAGCAGTTCACAGCCCTCTTCTTCCTCGATGAAACCAAACTCAGCGCCCTCAAGCTCTTCCTGGGTAATACACTGACGCTCCGTTTCGGTTTGATCCGGAATATCGATTTCGCCACTAACGCTGGTTGTGCTAACAAACTCCCACTCACCAGCGGTCACATTAGGGGTTTCAGCCAACGCGACCATCGGAAAAGCCACTAGGGCCGCTACTGCCATGTTACGTAACATCATCGCTACTCTCACTGCGTTGCTTTAGGAACCTGCGAATATCCTACCTGATTCAATCCCACGATGCTTTACCTGACGGCCATACTGCTACACTCGACGTTGTATGAAACACTCGATGTTGTATGAAACACTCGACGTTGTACAAAACACGCAACGTTGTATAAAACACACGATGTTAAACAAACGCCTAATTCAGCGCACCCGCTATACGAGGTAGCCAACAATGCAAGACGACCCCCTGGTCAATTACGACTTCCACTGCCCTTATTGTGATTCACCGCTGAGCTTTCTCATTGATACGTCACAGGGCAGCCATGATACCTGGGAAGATTGCCATCAGTGCTGCGCACCCATCCAGCTACAAGTTATCGTCTCGCCGATGACGGGGGAACTCGACAGCGTCGTCGCCGGGCGGGACGACGACGTTCTATAGCGAGCATTAAACCTCTTGCATGGCAGCCTTGCGCTTGGTCTCGTTGCGGCGCATGAAAAACCATGCGAGTAAGGTTGCCAGCGACACCGTCAAAATAATCAGCGTGGCGAGTGCATTAATCTTCGGCGACACCCCCATACGCACCGACGAAAACACCACCATCGGCAGCGTATTCGCCCCTGGGCCTGAAACAAAGCTGGCAATTACCAGGTCATCTAGCGAGAGCGTAAATGCCAACAGCCAGCCTGCCGCCAGCGCGGGAGTAATAATCGGCAACGTAATAGAGAAGAAGGTTTTCACGGGGGGCGAACCTAAATCCATAGCGGCCTCTTCAATGGAGTGATCTACTTCGCGCAGGCGTGCAGCCACCACCACCGCCACGTAGGCACTACAGAAGGTGGTATGGGCAATCCAGATGGTTGCCATGCCCCGGTCAGCTGGCCATCCCGTAATTTGTGCCATTTGCACAAAAAGCAGCAGCAGCGATAGCCCGGTAATCACTTCCGGCATTACCAGCGGTGCCGTTACCATGCTTGAAAGCGCCGTTTTGCCCCGAAAGTGGCCATAACGCGTCATCACAAAAGCCGCTACGGTGCCCAGGCAAACGGCCATGCTGGCAGCAAAAAATGCGATACGCAGGCTGGTCCATACCGCCGACAAAATCTGCTGGTCGCGAAACAGCTCGCCATACCACTGGGTGGAAAATCCTGCCCACACCGTGACCAGTTTCGATGCGTTAAACGAATACACCACCAGCACAAACATCGGCAGGTAGAGAAACAGCAGGCCAAGCACCAGCATGACCGTTGAGAAGTTCGGCCGTCGCATGCACATTATTCGAGCTCCTTGGACTGATAGCGGTGAAACCAGACAATCGGCACCAACAGCAGTAGCAGCATCACCATGGCCAGCGCTGACGCCACGGGCCAATCACGGTTGAGGAAGAACTCCTCCCACAGCACTTTGCCGATCATTAGCGTATTAGGGCCGCCCAGCAGCTCAGGAATCACAAACTCGCCTACCGCCGGAATAAACACCAGCATCGAACCGGCGATAATTCCGCCCATAGAAAGCGGCAAGGTCACTTTGATAAAGGTATTCAGTTTACGCGAGCCAAGATCTGCAGCCGCCTCAAGCAGCGAGTTGTCCATCCGCGTTAGGTGGGCATACAGCGGCAGCACCATAAACGGCAAATAGGCGTAAACAATGCCAATCGTGACGGCAAATTGGGTATTCATCATGCGCAACGGCGTATCAATAAACCCCATCCCTATTAATAGGTTATTGATTAACCCGCTGTTGCTTAAAATACCCATCCACGCGTAAACACGAATCAAAAACGAGGTCCACGACGGCAACATAACCAGCAACAGTAACAGCAGCTGCCAGCGCGCCGGTGCCCGCGCCATGGCATACGCCATCGGATAACCCAGCAGCAAACAGGCCACCATGGCGATAAACGCGGTCTTCACCGATCCCCAATACGCCGCGATGTACAGCGAGTCGGAAAGCAGAAAGAGATAATTGCCTAGATTGAGAAATATATGCAGCGTTTGATCAGCATACTCAAGCAGCGGGCCATAGGGTGGAATGGCAATGGCCGCCTCGGAGAAACTGATTTTGAGCACCAGCGCAAAAGGCAGTAAAAAAAACAGCGTCAACCAGACAAGCGGAAACGCGATCACCACCCGTCGCCCTACTTTCAGGCGTTTGAGCAGTGCGGAAGAACGGGATAGCTTCATTAAAGGCAGTCTCCTCGCAGTAAGGAATGCACCACGGCTGTGATTCAACAACCCTAGCGGTTCAAAACGATCGCACTGTGATCTTCCCAGTAGACATACACGCTGTCTTCCCAGGTAGGCCGATCACCGCGACGCTCTGTATTGGCCATGCTGACTTTAATGATCTGGCCTGACTGCGTGCGCACGTAATAAAGCGAAAAACCGCCCAAGTAGGCGATATCATCCACCTTGCCTTCCGCCCAGTTGTATTCCACCGTGGGCTTGTTGCGGGTTAACCAAATTTTCTCTGGGCGCAGCGCGACCCACACGCGCCGGTCCATCGCTTGGGTGGTAATACCGTGGTCAATGTAAACTGGCCGCTCAAGTGCAGGGGCAGCAATGCGGCAGTGATCGGCGGCGTCTTCGATAATCTCACCCTCAAACAGATTCACCGTGCCGACAAATTCAGCCACCATGCGGCTCGCCGGGCTTTCATAAATATCAATCGGTGAGCCTATCTGCTCGATCCAGCCATCGGCCATAATCGCCACGCGGTCGGCCATGGTCATGGCTTCTTCCTGGTCGTGGGTCACCATAATGCAGGTCACGCCCACCTGCTCGATGATCTCGACCACCTCTAGCTGCATCTCAGTACGCAGCTTTTTATCCAGCGCGCCCATGGGTTCATCTAACAGCAGCAGCTTGGGCCGCTTGGCAAGCGAACGCGCCAGCGCCACCCGCTGGCGTTGGCCGCCTGAAAGCTGGTGCGGTTTGCGCTTGGCAAAGCGTTCCATATGCACCAGCTTGAGCATCTGCGCCACACGGGCTTCAATATCGGCTTTAGGTAGCTTGTCTTGCTTTAAGCCAAAGGCGATGTTCTGGGCCACCGTCATATGCGGGAACAGCGCATAGGACTGGAACATCATATTGATGGGCCGTTTATGTGGGGGCATGGCGGTGATGTTGACACCGTCGAGCAAAATGCGGCCATCAGAGGGCGTCTCAAAACCGGCCAGCATACGCAGCAGGGTTGATTTACCCGATCCTGAACCACCTAATAACGCGAAAATTTCCCCGCGCTTAACCTGCAAATTGACGTCATCCACCGCCAGCGCATCATCAAACTGCTTGCTTAAACGCTTTACTTCCAGCACCACATCTTCAGCAAACCTCGGCGTCTTGCCCTGGGGTCGTGACGTGGAAGGAGTGATTGGCGATGCGGATGAAGGCTCGTTCGACAGGGGCGTAGCGACCATTCGTCACTCCCATCAAAAGGCCCGGCAAAACCGGGCAGATAAAAAGACGAACAGCGAGCCATTAAGGGGGTGTCCCTAGCTCGCCGTCGGGTAAGTGTTAGCTTAACGGCCTGACTTTACGCGGTTCCAAATACGCGTGCGAGCGCGCTGCACATCTTGAGGCTTTTCAATCGCCACGTACAGGTTTTGCATGACATCGGTTGCTGGGTAAATAGCCGGATCATTAATGATCTCTGCCGAGAGATATTCATCGGCCGCTGCGTTAGGGTTGGCGTAACGCACGTACTCGGTAATTTCAGCAGCAATTTCAGGGTCTAGAATAAAATTAATAAAGGCGTGAGCGTTTTCAGTATTTGGCGCATCAGCAGGCACTGCCATCATGTCGAACCAAAGGGCAGCCCCCTCTTTGGGAATGCTATAACCAATACTGAAATCACGTCCGGCTTCTTCAGCACGCTCAGCAGATTGGAACACATCGCCAGAGTAGCCAGCGGCCACACAGATATCACCGTTGGCAAGGTCAGACACATAACGCGAAGAATGGAAGTAGGTGACGTCATCGCGGACACTGGCAATCACTTCGCCCGCGGCTTCCAAATCATCAATATTTTCGCTCAGCGGATCCAAGCCTAGGTAGGCCATCGCTGGAGACAGCATCTCATCGCCTGAATCAAGCATCGAAAGGCCACAGCCTGCCTCGCTCAACGCAGCGGTTATTTCAGGGTCAAACAGCAGCGCCCAGCTGTCTACCGGTGCGTCGTCGCCCAAAATTTCTTTCACACGATCAACGTTATAACCGATCCCATTCGTGCCCCACATATAGGGAACTGAGTATTCGCTACCGGCGTCAATGGCCTCTAAATTAGCCATCAGCTCGGGGTTAAGATTGCCTAAATTGGGCAGTAATTCATGGTTGAGCGGCTGATAAACACCGGCACTCAGCTGACGCGTAAAGTAGTGAGTTGAAGGCACGACAACGTCGTAGCCAGAGCGTCCCGCTAGCAGTGCGGCATCAAGTATTTCATTGCTATCATAAACGTCGTAGATCACTTCAATGCCGGTACGCTCGGTAAATTTTTCCAGCGTCTCCGGTGCAATGTAGTCTGACCAGTTAAACACTCGCACCTCATTGGCGTGAGCAGCGCTAGCCGCTGCGGCGAACGAGATAGCCGCAACGGCCGCGGAAAGTTTGTGGATATTCCTCATATTACTACTCCTGTTGTGTCAGCTATTTAGCCTAAAAATTTGTTAACCTAAAACGTGCCATTGCTGTCTGTCTGCCAAACGCGGTGGGCAACATCGCCGGCAGCTCCAATAGCATAGGCGATAAAGATGACCGCGCGAATTTTGCGACGCTGCAGAATCTATCGCAAGTGAATGTGAAAAACGCTTGCATTCTACCATATCGACCCCATTAAACAGCGGGTACAACAGCGCGCTCTTCTCAAGCACCTGCTGATAAGCCAATAGCGCTGCCCTATTGATGATATGGCTTTTTTTAATTTTCGACATTAGTCGCAAGCCGTTAGTATTAGCCATACTTTATACACTTACCACTCACAGCACATGGAGATTATCTGAATGTCTTTGATCAACACTGAAGTAAAGCCTTTTAAAGCAACTGCTTACCTAAATGGCGAATTCGTTGATGTGACTGAAGCAGACCTGCAAGGCCAGTGGTCCATTTTCTTCTTCTACCCGGCCGACTTTACGTTTGTTTGCCCGACCGAGCTAGGTGACCTGGCCGATAACTATGCCGAATTCAAGAAGCTCGGCGTTGAGATTTACAGTGTCTCCACCGACACCCACTTCACTCACAAAGCATGGCACGACAGCTCTGAAACCATCGGCAAACTGCAGTACCCGATGATTGCTGACCCGACGCTGCGTATTTCACGTAACTTCGAAGTCCTGATCGAAGAAGCCGGTCTTGCTGAGCGCGGCACGTTCGTTGTTGACCCCGATGGCAAAATCCAAATCGTTGAAATCAACGCTGGCAACATCGGCCGTAACGCTGAAGAGCTGCTGCGTAAAGTGAAAGCCGCCCAGTACGTGCGCGCTAACCCGAACGAAGTTTGCCCGGCTAAATGGAAAGAAGGCGAAGAGACCCTTGCTCCGTCTCTGGATCTCGTAGGCAAAATCTAAACCGCCTACCGCTGCCAAACGGCTACTTTCTACTCCGTTGCCCCTTTTGGCAGCAAGACACCCGGGCACCAGCCCGGGTGTCTTATTTTAAGCCCCTAGCCAAATACCGATATCCTGATTATGAGGAAGTTACCGTCATGCTGGACGCCAATTTAAAATCTCAGTTAAAAGCGTATCTGGAAAAAGTGACTCAGCCGTTCGAGATCGTTGCGTCCCTCGATGACGGTGCCAAGTCACAAGAACTTCTCGGCCTGCTTGAAGATATCAGCAGCCTGAGCGATAAGATTACCCTGCACAGCGATGGCCAGGATGCGCGCACGCCGTCGTTTGCGATCAACCGCCCTGGTGAAGAGACCGGCGTGGTGTTTGCAGGCATTCCGATGGGCCACGAGTTTACATCGCTGGTGCTTGCGCTGTTGCAAGTTGGCGGTCATCCGCCCAAGACGTCTGACGAGCAACTCGACCAGATCCGTGCGCTTGACGGCGAGATGCTGTTTGAGACGTATTACTCGCTATCGTGCCAGAACTGCCCTGACGTGGTTCAGGCGCTCAACCTGATGGCGATTTTCAACCCCAACGTGCGCCATGTCGCCATCGATGGCGCACTGTTCCAGGATGAAGTGGAATCGCGCGAAATCATGTCGGTGCCGAGCATCTACCTGAACGGTAAGCCGTTTGATCAGGGCCGCATGACGCTTGAACAGATTTTAGCCAAGGTCGATACCGGCGCTGCCGAACGCGATGCCAAGAAGCTAAGCGAAAAAGCAGCCTTCGACACGCTGGTGATCGGCGGTGGGCCGGCAGGCGCTGCGGCAGCGATTTACTCGGCGCGTAAAGGTATTAATACCGGCGTTGCCGCTGAGCGCTTTGGCGGTCAAGTGTCTGACACGATGGGAATTGAAAACTTTATTTCTGTTTCCCATACCGAAGGCCCCAAGCTGGTCAGCGCACTTGAAGAGCACGTCAAAGAATACGAAGTCGATGTCATGAACCTGCAGCTTGCCACTGCCTTTAAAGCCGCTGAATCAGAAGGTGGCCTGCATGAAGTGGTGTTTGAGTCTGGCGCTAAGCTTAAGAGTAAAACCCTGATTCTAGCCACCGGCGCACGCTGGCGTGAAATGAACGTACCGGGTGAGCAACAGTATCGCAACAAAGGCGTTGCCTATTGCCCTCACTGTGATGGCCCGCTGTTCAAAGGTAAGCGTGTCGCGGTGATTGGTGGTGGTAACTCTGGCGTTGAAGCGGCGATTGACCTGGCGGGTATTGTTGGCCACGTTACGCTAGTGGAATTTATGGGCGAAATGCGCGCTGACGCGGTGCTGCAGAAAAAGCTCAAGAGCCTGCCCAACGTCGATATTATTCTCAACGCTCAGACAACCGAAGTGACCGGCGATGGCAGCCGCGTTAATGGCTTGAACTATAAAGACCGCTTAACCGATGAGGACAAATCCATTGCGTTGGAAGGTATTTTTGTTCAAATCGGCCTAGTACCTAACACCGAGTGGTTGAAAGGTTCACCGATTGAGATGACGCCGCGCGGAGAGATTATTGTCGATGCCCACGGTATGACATCAGTGCCCGGCGTATTTGCCGCAGGCGATGTGACCACCGTGCCTTATAAGCAGATCATTATTGCTATGGGCGAAGGTGCCAAGGCATCACTCGGCGCTTTCGATTATTTAATTCGCAGCTAGTCGATTCTCAGCTAACCAATGCTGACTAACGCACTAACCGTTATCGGTTAGTGCATTTAAGCCCGCTGATATCAGCGGGCTTTTTTTGTAGCATTGGTGAATTAATTAAGACGATGGTGAATTAATTAAGACCACTGATGCATTAATTAAGACTGGGCTGGAGTTTCCCCCAAGACCTCTGGGATGGTCATTTTCACATAGCGCCCTGGTGCCGGTTCAATCACCGTAAGTTCGCCATCACCAGGCTGACGCACGGGCACCATATTCTCGCTATCGGCATAGCCATTTTCAGTCATCCATGCCTGCCAGTGCGGCCACCAGGAACCTTCCTGCGCAGTAGCACCTTCCAGCCATGCTTCGTGGCTTTCTGGCAGTGCGTCGTTAGTCCAGTAACCATACTTATTCTTGTGAGGCGGGTTAACGATGCCCGCAATATGCCCCGAGCCGCCTAGCACAAAAGTCACCGGTCCCTTGGGTAACAACGCCCCATAGTAGGTGCTGTTCCACTTGGCGATGTGGTCTTCTTTAGTGGAAATGAAGTAGCTGGGCGTCGAAATCTTGCGCAAGTCAATTTTCACGCCGTCCAGCTCAATGCCACCTGGTTCAACCAAGCGGTTTTCCAAGTACATGTGGCGCAAATACCAAGGGTGAGTACCCGCCGTTAGGTTCGTGCCATCGGTATTCCAATAGAGCAAATCAAAGGCAGCAGGCGTTTCACCCTTCAAATAGTTGCTGATATAAAACGACCAAAACAGATCATTTTCACGCAGCAAGTTGAAGGTGTATGCCATTGAGCGGCCATCAAGGTAGCCCTTAAGTTCTAGCGTTTTCTCAATGCCATCAACAACCCGTTCATTAAGAAACACACCAATGTCGCCAGGATCACGAAAATCCTGCAGCGTGGCCATATACGTAACGGATTTTACTTTGCGCCCCCGGCGTGTGCTGGTGAGGTAAGCCACCGTAGAGGCCGTTAATGTGCCGCCAACGCAGTAACTGAGCAGATTCACCGACTTCTCACCGCAGGCCTGCTCGATGGCTTCAATAGCGCTGATCGGCCCCATCTGCATATAGTCAGCCCAGGTGATATCACGCTGCTCTGGGCCAGGGTTACGCCAGGAAATCAGGAACACCGTATGCCCTTGATCCACCAGCCATTTGACCAATGAATTATCCTGACGCAAATCGAGGATGTAATATTTATTGATCCACGGTGGCACCATTAACAGCGGTGTTTTAAACGTTTTTTCCGTTGTGGGTGTGTACTGAATTAGCTGGATCAATTCATTTTCATACACTACCGCACCAGGAGAGACAGCAATGTTTTCGCCTATGCCAAAAGCGCTACGATCGGTCATACGAACATTAATGCCTGCGGCGGAATTACTTAAATCTTCGCGCAGGCGCTCCAGACCATCCACCAAGTTTTGACCGCGCGTCTCGATAGTAAGACGCATCACTTCAGGGTTAGTCGTCGTAAAATTCGTAGGTGCCATCGCATTGACCAGCTGGCGCGCATAAAACCCTAAATTACGCTTCTGGGTTTCGTCCATACCGCTCAAGCTCTCGATTAACTCTTCTACCATCTGCGAAAACAGCAAGTACTGCTGCATGATGGCCATATAATAAGGATCTTGAGTCCAGGCGTCGTCTTTGAAACGGCGATCATTTTTTTCAGGTGTAATCAGCGGGGCGAGTTGCTCACCGGCCATGCTGCGCATACCCTGCTGCCACAATAGCCACTGGTCCTGAAGCAAACGGGTTTGGGTTTGCCATACCAGCGCGGGGTTCTGCATAAGCGCCTGCGCACCCGCTTCAAAGCTTGCACGCATATCAGCGTAAACTGAGTCGGAGGCTTCGTTCGGCGCAATGCGGGAAAGCAGATCCTGCATTAAACCCTGGTACCGCTCGCTAATTTCTTTAAGCTGCGCATTCCAGGCTTCAATTTCGGCCACTGTCAGCCCTTCGGGTAAATTTTGGCACATTCCTTCAGGTAGCACCTGGGCTTGAGATAGCCCTTCGGACAGCCCTTGAGATAGTCCTTGAGATAGTCCTTGAGATAGCCCTTGCGAGAGCTCTGACATTGCCTGAAATGGATTTTGCCACGCTGACTGCATACCTATTCTCCCTACGCCTATTACCAGGCGCGCCGAACGCTTGTCTGGCCCAGGGTTCAATGACCCAGGTTATTCTAAGAAACCTCTGGTTAACGATGACGAGCATGGTTAACCAGAGCTTTCCTAACAGTACTACAAAAACATGACGACAAATGCATCGCGGCGCCCTCAGGCGCCGCGATGATGTCGCCACTCAGTTTTTACGTGCAGACTGACTGGTCGCTTTGGCAGGTTGCTCGGCTTTATCCGTAGCAGCCTTGGCTTGCTCAGACATTTGTTTCCCGGCTTCGCTGAACATCTTTTCCATTTCAGCTTTAAATTGCAGGCTCATTTCACTCATTACCCGCGCATCTTCCTGCATTTGCTGAGAAAGCTCATTCATGATTTCAGCTTGTTTGGTGCTGAAATCACGCAGGCTTTCTGCATCTTGAATCTCAGTGGCGCTACGCAGGCGCTCGGTACCCATCTGGCTGTAGCGCTTCACCGCATCCAGTTGGTATTGGGTCATCTTTTCCATGTTATTAAGCATCAGCGAATTAATTTTACGCATGGGCTCAAACATTTGGCGAGTCTGTGCACTAAAGGCGTCCAACATATTATTGTCTTGCATAGTGTCTTCTCCTGTCTCTCAATCCTTGGCATGAGCCTCCAGGCTTCACATGAAAACCGCCTGGAGTGACTCATAGTGACGTACTTGCATACTAACGTAGCTTTGCTTTGCTGCGCTGCAAAAAAGAGTAGCCGTTGACATAGCTCTTTGCAACCATGCTCTTTGCAACCGCCATTCTTTGCAACTGTGCTCTTGGCAACCGTTCAAGAAGCGCCCTTGCTCACGACCCTGCCTACTCTTTCCTTCTGCTCTTTGCTAACTTTTTGCTCGGGAACGGGCAGTCGCGGTAGATTTAGCCTTAGTGCTTCTCTCGCTTGTCGCCTCCTTGCTTGATGTACCTGCCGATGCTCCCTGATGCGAAGCATCTTGATTTGATTCACTTTGGTTTGATGCGCGCTGGCCAGACTCGCTATCAGTGGCGGTAGAACCGCTGGTACTGCCCGCTTTACGCAGCATATCCAGCATCATTTGCTGGTAAGTACCGAAATTTGCCAACCCCTGAGAAAGCCCTTGCTGCATCATTGGCTGCTGTAGAAAAGGCCGCATAAGGCTCATGGGGTCATAGCCTTCTGCGCCGGATTCCATTTGATTCTGGATATTGTTGAGCAAATTTTTCTGAAATGCTTCAACATCCGGCAGACCCAATGACTGGCGAAACTCATCTGGGGTAAGCTCAAATTCAACATTAATCTTCATAGGCAGCTCCCACACTGTTTTTATGCATCTGTTTTTATGTAGCTGTTTTTTTATGCATCACCTTTATTGAGTGTAGCAGCGATACATAAACCTCACAGCGGCTTTAACGCTGAGTTAAACGCGGCGTATCAACGCTGACATCGCCATTTTGCCCCCGCTGGCGCAGCCAGTGGTCCAGCAGCGTTATTGCCATCATCGCTTCAGCGATTGGTGTCGCCCGAATACCAACACAGGGGTCGTGACGTCCTTTAGTAATTACCTCTACGGCTTGACCGTGGATATCAATGGAGCGCCCCGGGGTGGTAATGCTAGAAGTAGGCTTGAGCGCTAACCGTGCAACGATGGGCTGCCCGCTGGAAATGCCGCCCAGCACGCCACCAGCATGATTGGAGAGAAAGCCTTCCGGCGTCATCTCGTCACGGTGCTCACTACCACGCTGGGCAATACAGCCGAACCCTGCGCCAATCTCTATCCCTTTTACGGCATTGATACTCATCAAACCGTGCGCCAGGTCAGCATCTAAACGGTCAAACACCGGCTCACCCAGCCCTACCGGCACGCCTTCAGCAATCACGGTAATTTCGGCACCCACGGAATCTTGGTCCCGACGTAGCTGATCCATATACGCTTCTAGCTCAGCTACTTTTTCAGGATCAGGGCAGAAAAAGGCATTTTGGCCGACCGATTCCCACTGTTTAAAGTCAATTTTGATAGGGCCTAGTTGGCTCATATAGCCACGAATCTGCACCCCCTGGGCGGCCAAATACTTCTTGGCAATCGCCCCGGCGGCCACGCGCATGGCGGTTTCGCGGGCGCTGGAACGCCCACCGCCACGATAATCTCGGTGGCCATATTTATGGTGGTAGGTGTAATCGGCGTGGGCTGGCCGAAACTGCTCTTTGATTTTTGAATAATCGTTAGAGCGCTGGTCGGTGTTCTCGATCAATAAGCCAATCGAGGTGCCGGTGGTCTTGCCTTCGAACACACCCGAAAGAATACGCACCTGATCGGGCTCTTTGCGCTGCGTCGTATGCCGCGAGCTGCCTGGCCGGCGGCGGTCCAAGTCGTGCTGTAGGTCAGCCTCACTCAGCGGTAGCCCAGGCGGGCAGCCATCAACAATAGCGCCCAGCGCAGGGCCGTGGCTTTCACCAAAGGTGGTCACAGTAAATAGCTTGCCAAAGGTATTGCCAGACATGGCGGTTAGTTCCTCACACGAAAGACGCCGCATAGGCGTCGAGTTCAGCGGCGCTCAAGACGAACACGCCCTGGCCGCCACGCTCGAATTCAAGCCACAGGAAAGGCACGGCAGGAAACGCCGCCTCCAAGTGGCGATCAGAGTTGCCGACCTCAACGATCAGCCACCCTTCATTGGTTAAGTGTTCCCGCGCGTCACGGAGTATGCGCCGCACAATATCCAAACCATCGCTGCCAGCCCCCAACGCCAGTGACGGCTCATGGCGGAACTCGACGGGCATGGTGGCCAGGTCGCGGGCATCCACATAAGGCGGATTAGAGACAATTAGATCAAAACGCTGGCCTTCCAGCCCGCTGAACACGTCTGATTCAACCGCTCGCACCCGACTACCCACATCGTGGCGGGTAATATTTTGCCGTGCCACGGCCAAGGCATCTTGGCTGATATCGGCAAGCGCTACTTCGCAGGTGGGTAAATAGAGCGCGGTGGCGATACCGATACAGCCCGAACCGGTACATAAATCCAACACCCTGGCGGGCGGCTCTTCGGGGAACCAGGCGGCAAAACCATCTTCGATCAGCTCGCCAATCGGCGAGCGCGGTATCAGTACGCGCTCATCAACGCTAAACGGGTGGCCAGCGAAGAAGCTCTCACCTAGTAAATAGGGCAACGGACGACGCGTGGCGATACGTTCTCGGGCCAGGCTAATGATGCGCTGGCGCTCAATGGGCAGCAATCGCGCTTCCAGTACACCAGGATCGACATTCCACGGCAGATGCAGCGCGCCTAAACAGAGCGCTACCGCCTCATCCCAAGCGGAATCAGTACCGTGGCCAAAATGCAGGCCCGCCAGATAAAACTCGCTGGACACCCAGCGCAGGTAGTCACGCAGCGTAAAGAGTTCGCTCACCAGCGCCGAATCCGGCTGGGAAAGCGTTGAGTGAGAATGCTCAGCGTTAAGATGCGTGGTCACAGCGACTCCTGGTTAACGATAATCATGGACGAGCCAATAGTGCTTTATCCACATGATGAATAAAAGATTGTACCTTTCACGCCGCCCGGTTCACAGCAACGCTCAGCCCGCTATACTGTGATCCTTTGATTGATTCACCTTTCTGCCACCCGAGCCTGCCATGACGCGACGCCGCCCGCCACCCAATGATGACGATATCAATGCCTTCCGTGACGCGTTGAAAGCCGCTGGGGTACGGCCTATTGCGACCAATCAAGCAGACCCTGGCAAACCCAAACGCGACAGCAGCGCTCACCAAGCAAGACGCCAAGCTGCCGTAGAAAGCAGCCCACAGGCCAGTGGGCGCACATCAGATGGCCGCGTTGAGGCTGTGCGCCCCTCAGAGTACCTTGAATTTAGCGTGCCGGATCTACCGTGGCGCACGTTTAGCCAGCTAAAGCGCGGCCAAACCGCCTGGCAGGCGGGGCTTGATTTGCATGGCTACACGCTGGAAGAAGCGCGTGCCGAGCTGGAGAGTTTTCTGCGCGATTCAGCCGGCCAAGGTCTGCGCTGTGTGCTGGTTGTGCACGGCAAGGCATGGGGCACTACCTCAGATTTCCCCGTGCTCAAAAGCCACACCAATACCTGGCTGCGCGAGTGGCCAGGGGTACTGGCGTTCTGCTCGGCGATTGATATCGATGGCGGCACTGGAGCGGTCTATATTCTGCTGCGCAAGCGCGGGCACTAGGCGGCTGCTTCGTCAGGTTTACTCGTTCGCCAGGTTTACTCGGCGGCATCCGAGGCAAGGCTGGGCATTCGACGCGCCAGCGCCTCATCAGCAAGGTGGCGACCCAAGCGAATTAATTCGTTGGCGCGGTGAAATTCGTAAGCGCTACAAACAGTTTTGGGAATTTCGATCAATACATCCGGCGGATAGCCTGCGATTTTATATTTCGCCAGCGCTGCCTGAGTGATATCAAACGATTCTAAAATCATGTCAAGCTTGCCCCACTCACGCCTACCGGGCAGGTCAACGGTTTCGTCAATGTCACTCGCCTCACTACCCGTTTCGCCATTGCTTCCCCCAAGCTCATCCCACAGCCGCCGGGTGGTGGCACGCACATCGTCAATCCAACTGCCAATATTGGCAGCGCGGTCGCGTTCTAACGCGGTGCGGCTGTCGTTGCGTTCTGCGCTAGGTAACAGCTGCTCTAACGTTATTGGCTGAGGGCTGTGCGCCGTCACGTTAACCGCCACCACAAAATCGGCTTCGTGTGCGGCCAGTATCGGCATCATTGGCAGCGGGTTCAGCAAACCACCATCGACAAGCACCTGCTCACCCACATGTACCGGCGTAATCACGCCAGGCACGGCAATAGAGGCACGGATTGCCTGGAGCAAAGGGCCATTTTGAAACCACACCTCACGCTGGCGCACTAAGTCTGTCGCGACGGTGGTAACAGGAATCGATAGATCCTCAATCAGCGTATCGCCCACCAGGTCTTCCAGCTTACTCATCACCTTGCTGGCACGCATCGCCCCCATGGGGCTCCACGTCACATCGACCAGTTTGAGCACATCAAAGTAATCAAGGTGGCACACCCAATCACGATACTCAGGCAGTTTTCCCGCCGCATAGACACCACCAATCAAAGCGCCCATGGAACACCCTGACACGGCGATAATGTCGTAACCACGCGCCTCCAGCGCTTCAATGACGCCAATATGGGCGTAGCCTCGGGCACCGCCGCTACCCAGCACCAGCGCCACTTTATTGCCACTGCCCAAATGAGCTACTTCTTTCATGAATCAGCGCGCCCCCAGTGATTGACGATAACGGCGGCTACTTGCGCCACCGCGCCAGGCTCCAAGTGCAGGTGGTGGCCACCCTTTAATACCTGGCGGGTTAACGTTTTCACGGCTTGTCGCAACTGAACGGCCCAAGCACGCTCACCTAAAATACCCCGTTCACCTTCTATCAATAGTATCGGTGCATGAATCTGCGCTAATAACGACAGCACCTGTTCCGGCGTAAAACGTACTAAAGAGGGCTTCAGCAACCGGCTGTCGGTGCGCATTTGCACATGGCCATCGGCCGTGGGTTGGGTATTTCGCTCCACTAGCGGGGTGGCCGTTATGCTGTCCATCGGCGTGACCCCGCCCGCCACACGTGCTGCCACGGCGCTTTCAATATCAGGGTAGCGCGGTGCTCGTGAAAGCGGCCGGCGGTGGGCTGCCAGCCCTTTGCGTAACTGGCTGGCGGTCTCTTTTACTGGGGTGTTGAGTGAGCCTAGCCCGTCAATCAGCGTGAGGCGTTTAACCCGTTCAGGCAGTGCCGCGGCAAGCAAACATGCCACCGCCGCGCCCATTGAGTGGGCCAACAAAATGGCTTGCTCAAGGCCAAGAGAATCCATGGCGTCCAGCACATCGTGGCAGTAGTCCCACAGCGCATAGTCCGTATTTTCAGGTGCGTGAGAAGAACACCCGTGGCCACGAAAATCGAGTGCGACAATGCGAATATCCAGCGCCTCAGCCAACAGTGGCGCCAAGCGCGAAAAACTGGCTGCATTATCTAACCAGCCGTGCAGCGCCAGCCACGTAGGCGCGTCTGAACGCCCCCAGCTAAGCGCCGCAAGGCGCCCCTGGGCGAGTGAAAGCGGCTGGGGTGCGAAGCCGCGAGAGACGTTGAGATCAGAGTGGGGCATAAGCTGAAAATCCTGAACAGATACCACTGCATATAAGCAGTTAAGATGACGACGCGGGCAACAAACGGTACCATGCCGGGCGTAATGCTTCCGCTGCTTTTACCTCCACCCTGCATTTGGTGTTGCCATGAAACCTCGCCGCGATACCCGCGCCCGTAATCTGGTCTTTTTTGTTGCTGTTGTCAGCGCTATTGTCGTAGGCTTTTGGCTAGCAAAATGATCATCTAGCCTCTTTGATTAGGCCTCTCCGATTAAGCCCAGGCTCGCTGCCGGGGCTTGTCGACGCAACCCTCGCGACAGCGCATGGCCTATGACGCCAATCAATAGCGCCCCACCAAGGGGAAGCAAAACCCATAGCCCCAGGTGAAGCCGCGGCGTGAGGTCGAGCCAGTAAATATACAGTGCCGCCGTGGCAAGTTCTGCCAACACCGCACCCATCAAGCCGCTGGCAAAGCCCAATAACGCGTACTCCGCCCCTTGAACCCGTGAAATCATTCGGCTACCCGCGCCAAATACACGCAGCAGGCCGCTTTCATGGGCACGCGCTGGGCGGCTTGCGGTTAGCGCTGCATACAGCACGCTTATCCCCGCCAGCAGCACCAAGGCGAGCACTAACTCAACCGCACGGGTAACTTGGGTCAGCACATCACGCACTTGGCCTAAAATGGCATCCACATTGAGCAGCGAGACACCCGGGAAATCGGTGATCAACTCGCGAATTAGCCCTTGCTCTGCCTCGGGCAAGTGGAAAGCGGTAATGTAGCTATGGCCAAATTGCTCCAGCACGCCGGGTGGAAAAATAACGAAGAAGTTAGGTTGGAAGCTGTCCCAGTTCAAACTGCGCAGGCTGGTAATGTGGGTGGTGATTTCGTCGCTCCCGACCGAGAACGTCATCTCATCACCAATGTCCAGCCCCAGCCTTTCGGCCAGCCCGTCTTCCATGGAAATAGGCACCGGGGCTGCCTGTTGGGGCGTCGCTTCTACGGCGCTCATCCACCCCTGGTTCACCTCTTCCCCCATTTGTTGAGCTGAAAACCACTCGCCCGCCACCACTACATTGCCTTCCGGCAACTCGGCCTGCCAGGTAAGGTTTAGCTCCCGGCGCAGCGCGTTATCGCCACGGGCATCCGGCGGCACGGCGTCTCTTGGCGCTTGATTATTAATCGCAATCACACGCCCACGCACCATCGGGTAAAGCGTGCTTTGAGTCTCAACACGGGGGGAAACAGCTGCCTCAAACGGGTCGCGTTCCGAGGGCTGAATATTGATAGCAAAATAGTTGGGGGTGTTCTCAGGTAGTTGATCCTGCCAGGTAGTCAGCAGATCACCGCGTACCAAGACAATCATTGCCATGGCAAAGAAGGTCACTGAGAACGCCAGCAGCTGCCCCAAGCCCGCTTCACGCCGCCGAGCCAGTTGACGGCCACCCAAACGCAGCGCCTGCGACCATTCACTCCCCCCGGATAACCGCTGCACTCCACGTAACAAAGCACTGAGCAGAAAGGCACTGATCAACCAGAGTAAGCCAAGCAGTAACGCGCCACCGATTAATAACGCGATGGCGAGCGGTAGGCTACCCGAATACAGCCACAGCAAGCCGCCAAACACAACGCTCGCCACGCCGACGACTAGCCATGCTGAGGGCGGCAGTGGATCAAGCTCCCGACGCAGTACCTTTAAAGCGCTGACTTGCTTAATGCGCAACAGCGTTGGCCCTGCAAACCCCACCAATACGGCCAGTGCAGTGAATACGCCTAACCCCAGCGGCATCAGCCCGGGTGGTGGCAGTGTCATGGGTAAAAAGCTCACCAACAGCTTGAGCAGTAGCGCTTGACCCACCAGCCCAAGCAGCGCACCCATCACTGCTGCTACCAGCGCTAAACCGAGTAGCTGCAGGCTAAAAATGGTCACTAACTGGTGCTGGCTGGCACCAAAGCAGCGCAGCAGCGCGGCGGTATCCAGGTGACGCTCTACATAGCGCCGGGTAGACATTGCCACCGCCACCCCCGCTAGCAGCACCGCGGCCAAACCCGCTAACCCTAGGTAGCTTTCCGCCCGCTGCAGTGCATTGCCAAGCTGGGGCCGGTCAACGCGAACATCGCGCACGTCCACCCCTTCACGGCGTAGCTCCGCAAGCAGGCCCTGAACTTGATCAAGGGCTTCCGGCGGGCCCGCAGCTAAAATTTCAAACTCTATTCTTGAACCCTCTTGAACAAGCCCGGTTGCCTCGACATCTGCCGTGTTAAGCATTAAGCGCGGATTGAAACTACCAAAACCGCCCGACTGATCCGCTTCGCGCTCGATAATGCCGGTGACGGTCAGCTCGGTTTGGCCCACCTGAACAGTGTCACCCAGCGCTATTTCGATCAATTCCACCAGGCGAGGGTCTGCCCAGGCCTCCCCTGGCGGTGGGCCAGAGGCTATTTGCTCGGTGCCGTTACCAAAATCCACATAGGAGACACCATAATGAGGGTAAACATCATCGACCGCTTTCAGGCTCGCCGGCTGAAAGCGCTCACCGCGGCTGATCATTGAGACAAGATCCACCTGGTCGCTAAGCACAAAGCCAGCCGCTTCAAGGTTAGCGCGCAGCTCGTCAGAAAACGGGGCACGCTGCTCTAGCACCAAATCGCCGCCCAGCATCTGCCCTGCCTGGCGTTCCAAGCCGCGCTCTAAACGGTCAAGAAAGAAGGCAATCATCGTCGAGGCGGCGACCGCCAAGACTAAAGCGATAAAAAGTGCACGCACATCGGCAGCGCGCAGGTCTCGCTTGAGGCTACGCATTGCCAAACGCCAATTCATATCACTCATTGCGTGCCCTCTTCCAGTGAAGCCGCAGCAGGCACAAAGGCTGTTAGCTTGCCCTGATCTAGCCGCAGGCAGCGATCGCAGCGGCGCGCTAACGCGTGATCGTGAGTCACTAAAATAAGCGTGGTGCCTACCTCACGGTTCAATGTGAAGAGCAGATCAATAATCTGAGCGCCGGTATCAGGGTCCAGATTGCCGGTGGGTTCATCGGCAAACACCAGTTCGGGGTCGGTCACAAACGCGCGGGCGACAGCTACCCGCTGCTGCTCGCCACCGGAAAGCTGTTTAGGTAAGTGGTTTACCCGTTCCCCAAGCCCCACGCGCGCTAACCACTTGGCGGCGGTTTGCGTGTCGCCCGCGTGAGGTGAAAGCTCCAGCGGCAGCATGACATTTTCAAGCGCACTCAAGGTAGGCAACAGCTGAAAGTTCTGGAAGACAAAGCCAACACGCCCAGCCCGCAGCGCGGCACGCCCATCTTCATCCAAGCGGCTCAGTGCCTGCCCAAACAGGGTTAGCTCACCGTCACTCGGCGTATCAAGCCCTGCCAATAAGCCCAGCAGCGTTGATTTACCCGCACCGCTTTTACCTAAAATTGCCACGCTCTCCCCCGCCGCTACGCTTAACGACAGGTCGTGTAAGATAGTCAGCGAGCGTTCACCGCTCGTCACCTGTTTCGAAAGTTTGTCAGCGTGCAATACCGGCTGACCAGGAACGCCATGGGGAACGTTCTTGGCCGCTTGGTGGTCGTTAAGGGGCTGGCAATCATCGTGAGGTGACGCGCTCGATGTTATTTTATCGATAGATGAATTCGCAGTTTGATCTGAGGAGTAAGACATGAAGCGTGACATCCCTATGGCATGGCATGGACTGAACCGCATGGTAACCGGATGGCTGGTGCTGCTGATAGTCACCTTTGCCTCTTCTTCTATCTACGCAGGGTCTGTTAGCGCAGAGCCTGTCAACGCTGACGCTGGCCCAACCCTGTTAGTCATGGGCGACAGCTTAAGCGCCGCTTACGGCATAGAGCGCGAAGAAGGCTGGGTGAGCTTACTCGCTGAGCGATTGGACGATGATGCCCAGGTTATCAACGCCAGCATTAGCGGGGAAACGACGTCCGGTGGTTTACAACGGTTTACTGAACTTCTCGGACAACGTCAGCCGGATATTGTTCTCCTGGAGCTGGGCGGCAATGATGGCTTGCGCGGCTTAGCGCCCAATCAAATGCAGGCTAATTTGGCGAGCATGATTGAACAGAGCCAAGACGCCGGCGCTCAGGTGTTACTGCTAGGAATCGATATTCCGCCCAACTATGGCCAAGCGTATCGTGACGCTTTTACCGGCGTATTCCGCTCGCTGGCAGAAGAGTATGACGTGGCATTGGTGCCGTTCCTGCTTGAAGATATCGCCCTCGATAAAGCGTTAATGCAAAGTGATGGCATCCACCCCACCGCTGATGCGCAGCCGATTATCTTAGACAATGTGTGGCCCGCCTTAAAGCCATTGCTAGAAACAACGTACCAAGCGGCCGCTGAGTAGGAATGCTGAGTACTGCTTACCAAGCTGACCCTTGGTCACTGCTAAGTTTGCGCTACTAAGCTTTCTGCTGATTCTGCAAGCCTAACCCCAACAAAATCAGCGTCAAACCCATCAGTGTCGAAGGCAAAATGGGTTCGCCCACGACCCAAAAAAGCAGAAAAAGAGATACCGGCGGTGAGAGGAAAATCAGGTTAGACACTTTAGCCGTGCGAGACACCTTTTGAACGGCCATCTGCCACAGGATAAAGGCTATCCCCATTTCAAATAGACCTACATAAACGCCAGCGCCAAAGGCTGGCCATCCGTGCCATTGCCAGCCGGGGCCAAGCAGTAACAGTAGGGTTAACACAGGTAGGCCGACGCTAAAATTTTGCCATTGACCGACCAGCGGCGGGCGTGGATCACGCGCGTTGAGCAGCCAGTAAAGGGCCCATAACAGCGTCGAAGCCAGTGCCAGCACGACCCCAATAGGATCGGCAAATGAGACATTAAAAATTTCGCCGCGGGTCGCGATTACCCATACACCGGCGTAAGCGACCAACCCAGCGACAATATCCATGCGGGTTAAGCGCTGCCCCAACAGGGGCACCGCTAAAAATGCCATGACCAGAGCCCAAGTGTAATTCAGCGCCATCGCCTCCTGCCCTGGCAGCCGATCATAGGCAGCAAATAGCACAAAATAGTAGGCAACCGGGTTCATTAGTCCCGCCCAAGCAGCGGTTTTCCAGCCAGCCCTTAGGGCGGCGGGCATCTCTCCACGCTTGATGACCAGAGCACCCATCAATGCCCAGGAGATTAGTGCCGCGAGCCACATCAACTCTAACGGGCTCATCCAGGCAAGTGCCACTTTGAAGGCCGTCGCTACTGTCGACCATAGCGCGACAGCCCCTATCCCATAGAGGATCGCCTGCCGATCCTGATTCATCGATCGATATGCCCCAAATCCCGACCAGGTTCTAACTGATCCCGCACACGCTGCTTGAGAACTTTAATATCGGGAAAGCCCCCATCGCGCTTGCGCTCCCATAGCAGGGTGTCTTCATACCAGACCTCAAAAGTACCGCCATGGGACGGCACCAGTGCCACTTCACTCAAGCCTTCCCCAAAGGTGGAGAGCAATTCTTGGGCATACCAGGCACTGCGCAACAGCCACTGGCACTGAGTGCAATAACGAATTTGAATACGTGACATCCGGCTCTCCTTAGCAGGTTAATATGGCTTATTTTAGGGCTATTCTGTCATCTTGAAGTTGCTTGAGATAGCTTGAAATAAATTGAAACAGCTTGAAAAAGATACATAAATACCGCCAAGGAGCCGCAATGGCCGAACATAGCGTATCTCAGTCACGACTCTATGAGTGGTTGACTGGCGATGAAGATAGCCGAATGTGCGACGACATATCGGAAAGTGCCTGCAATGAACAGCCCCGCAACTTTTTTCTGCATGTATGGGCCTCGTTAGGTAATAAGCTGGCTGATGAGCTGTCTAGCGCGCGCCTAGTGCTGCCATGGCTGATGGGCATTATTGGCGCTCCGGTCTGGATGGTAGGCCTACTGGTACCCATCCGGGAGGCAGGCGCTCTGCTGCCGCAAATTTTTGTCGCCGGCTTTATTCGTTTAAAACCTAAACGCAAATGGGTGTGGGTAGCCGGTGCTCTGATTCAAGCCTTGGCTGCTATAGCCCTTGCCGTGCTTGCTCTAGTCGCTAGTGGCAGCATCGGCGGCGCTTTGGTGCTCGCAACACTCATTTTACTCTCGCTGGCTCGCGGCCTTTCCTCCATCGCGACCAAGGATGTGCTAGGCAAAACCATTGCCAAGCGGCGTCGCGGTACCTTAATGGGCTGGAGCGGCAGCATCGCCGGCGCTGCCACGCTAATCGCAGGGGCTGTGTTAATGCTGTTTGAAAGCCGCCCTGGCAATTTAGTGGTGGCGATACTGTTAGCCATTGCGGCAAGCGGTTGGCTAATGAACGCAGTCGCCGCCGCCCGCATTAAAGAGAGCCCCGGTGCGGTAGAAGGAGGCGAAAACGGTTGGGACAGCATCAAACTAGGCTTGTCGCTACTGAAAGATGACCCGACTTTTTTGCACTTTAATCTTGCCCGGGCGCTGTTACTCTCAAGCGCACTTGCACTGCCCTACCTAGCCCTGCTGGGGCAAAACCAAAGCGGCACTAACCTCGGCGGTTTAGGAATATTGGTGCTGCTTTCCGGGCTTGCCGCCATGGTGGCAAGCCCCATATGGGGGAAACGTGCTGACCAATCGAGCCGCCGAGTCATGCGTGATGCGGCAATCGGCACGGTCATTTGTTGTTTACTGGGTGCAAGCTTGGCTTGGCTGCCAGGGGAGTGGACGCAAAGCGTTTGGCCCTATGCAGTGGTTTATGCGCTGCTTGTTATTGTGCACCATGGGGTACGCTTAGGGCGGAAAACCTACCTGGTTGATATGGCGAGCCAGGACAACCGTGCGCTTTACGTCGCCCTTTCCAATACCTTAACAGGCGTGCTGATGCTGTTTGTCGGTGGCATTATTGGCGGGCTCGCTCAATGGCTGGGCAGCGCCGCATTGCTATTGCTGCTAGCGGCTACCGCCCTGGGGGCGATGTTATGTGCTCAGCGGCTACCTGAAGTCGAGTGACGCCAGCTAAACATGCATAAAACGGATGGCGGCTGCCATAAAAACAGGGCTTAGAGCCATAGTATTTAAGCAACAGTGTTGAAGAAAAGGCTTAAGATGGCGTTCAAGATTGCAAAGCATAGCAACGCTCGCCATGATGGAGCAGGATAGCAGCTGTGAGTGGGTGCATTTACTATGCTGGCTAGACAGCGTTAGTGGAAAAAAGTAAGTAGGGAAAAAGCAAGTAGGAAGACGTAAGTAGAAAACGTAAATAGAAAAAATGATTAGAAATCCCGCTTGGCCACCAACAGAGCGCACTATATAAAAAATTGTGTAGCGAGCTATGTTGTGTAGAGAGCTATTCTGTGTAGAAAACTCGGTTAGGTAGAGAGCTATGCTGTGTAGAAAACTCTGCGGCCTACGGAAAGGACTGGAGCTGCAACAGGAACCCTGAATGAAACGATCTCCCTTGATCAGTCCAGAGTTGCTCGAACGCATTATTGACGCATCGGAAGACGGCATTGTCGTTGCCGAGCAAGAAGGGGATGAAAACATCCTCATCTATGTCAATAAAGGCTTCGAGCGCTTAACGGGCTACAGTGCAGACGAAATTCTGTATCGCGACTGCCGCTTTTTACAAAACGAAGACCGCGACCAGGATGCATTGGTCGCTATTAGAGATGCGCTGACAGATGGTCGCCCCTCTCGTGAAGTGCTGCGAAATTATCGTAAAGACGGCACCATGTTTTGGAATGAACTATCCATTACGCCGGTCTATGACGAGGCAGATAAGCTGATGTATTACATTGGCGTGCAAAAAGATGTCACCGAGCGTGTAGAGGCGCAGCTAGCCCTTGCGGAACTGCAAAAGCAGCGAGAAAACAGCTAAAAATTAACTTTCTCACTAAAAGCAACTCTTAGGGCTTGAACTTCATCCCAACTGGCGTTATACAGCGCCTAGGCGCTTAACATGCGCTAGGTGCTTTGCTTTTACACTAGGTCTGCAAAATACTGCGTGGTTTGCAAAACATTAAGCCTGCAAGCCGACAAGTGTACGAGTAAAGCCGTTGTGATGCCGGTACGCCGGCTGGGTTGGAGGGCATATCATGAGCCGTGACCCCTTAAGTCGTGAAACCTTTACTGCCGATACACTCGACTCCGATGAGTTTGAAAGCCTTGATGCCGTGAATGATGACCACTACGGCAAAAGCAAACCAAGCAAGGCAGACAGCCTGCGCGCACGACGCCAAGTAGAAGCGTGGCTGGAAGAGCGCCGGTTACAGCGTGTTATTGAAGATGACTGGGATGAAGAAGAATAGATCGCTCCTCTCTTCGCCCTTCAGCAATTGCCTACTAGTACAGCTCGGCCTACTCATTTGATGAGAGGCCAAGCTAGCCAACACTTCAAGCTGCCTAGCCTTTCCTGGCTCAGAGCACTATCATCTGAGCCTAACCAGTAGCATTCTGCTGTCGTTATTCTTTCCATCAACCTAACGGATCTCCATGGCGCAATTTGTATTCACCATGAACCGGGTTGGCAAAGTTGTGCCACCCAAAAAGCAAATTCTTAAAGATATTTCGTTATCGTTCTTCCCGGGTGCCAAAATAGGCGTGCTGGGTCTGAACGGTTCGGGTAAATCCACACTGCTGCGCATTATGGCTGGTGTCGATAAAGAGTTTGAAGGTGAAGCTCGCCCGATGCCCGGCATCAATATTGGCTATCTTCCTCAAGAACCGCAGTTGGATGACGAGAAAAACGTCCGCGACACCGTCGAGGAAGCCCTTGGGGCGATCAAAGAAGCGCAACAAAAGCTAGATGCGGTGTACTCAGCCTATGCTGAGCCTGACGCTGACTTTGACGCCCTGGCAAGCGAACAGGCGCGGCTTGAAAATATTATTGAAGCGGCGGATGCCCATAACCTTGAGCGTAAGCTTGAAGTGGCCGCTGAAGCGCTGCGGCTTCCACCGTGGGACGCCAAAGTAGGCAATCTCTCCGGAGGCGAACGCCGCCGTGTCGCGCTGTGCCGCCTACTGCTTTCCAGCCCTGATATGCTGTTGCTTGATGAGCCCACCAACCACCTTGACGCAGAGTCGGTGGCTTGGCTTGAGCGCTTCTTGCACGATTATAATGGCACGGTCGTGGCGATCACCCACGACCGTTACTTCCTGGACAACGTGGCAGGCTGGATACTGGAGCTTGACCGTGGGCAAGGTATCCCGTTTGAGGGTAACTATTCCCAGTGGCTTGAGCAGAAAGACCAGCGCCTGAATCAAGAAGCCAAGCAGGAAGCTTCGCGCCAGAAAGCGATCAAGCAAGAACTTGAGTGGGTGCGCAGCAATGCCAAGGGGCGTCAGGCGAAAAGCAAGGCGCGCCTTAACCGCTTTGAAGCAATGCAGTCAGGCGATTTCCAGAAACGTAATGAAACCAATGAAATTTATATTCCGCCTGGCCCTCGCCTAGGTGATAACGTCATTGAGTTTCGCAATGTTGCTAAGCGCTTTGACGACAAGCTGCTCTATCAAGACCTCTCGTTCACTATTCCGCAAGGTGCCATTGTGGGCATTGTGGGTGGTAACGGGGCGGGTAAATCGACCCTGTTTAAGCTGATCACGCAAAAAGAGCAGCCGGACGCTGGCGAAGTTGTGGTGGGTGAAACTGTCGATATCGCTTACGTTGAGCAGCTACGCGACGGGTTAGAAGATAAGCAAACCGTGTGGGAGGCTGTTTCTGACGGCCAGGACATCCTGAATATTAACGGCTACGAAGTCTCATCCCGCGCTTATGTCGGTCGCTTTAACTTTAAAGGTAACGACCAGCAGAAACGCTTATCGGAGCTTTCCGGTGGTGAGCGCGGCCGCTTGCAGCTTGCTCAAACGCTCAAGCAAGGGGCTAACGTTCTGCTTCTCGATGAGCCGTCAAACGACTTGGATATTGAAACCCTGCGGGCACTGGAAGACGCCCTACTGGCGTTCCCAGGCTGTGCCATGGTGATCTCTCACGATCGCTGGTTCTTGGACCGTATCGCCACGCATATCATGGCGTTCGAAGGCGACTCTGAAGTGGTCTTGTTCGAAGGCAATTACGCTGAGTATGAAGAAGACCATCGTAAACGGGTCGGCAACGATACGCCTAAGCGCATGAAGTACAAGCGTATTGATGCTTAATCTCAGGTAGCGTACCAATTCTAGCTTGCCTGTAAACTGCAAAGGCCCCGCTCAATGAGCGGGGCCTTTTTACGTTAGCATGACGACGTTACAGACGACACAGGCAAGGGTTTAACCCGCAGGCCATGTAAACGTGCGTCCTCCCATCAAATGCATGTGGATATGATAAACCGTTTGACCGCCCATCTCGTTACAGTTCATCACCACGCGATACCCATCTTCAGCAAAGCCTTGCTCCTGGGCCAGCTTAGCGGCGGTGAATTGAAGCCGCCCGATGGTAGCAAGCTCTGTTTCATCAATATCATTCAGCGTGGAGATATGCTTTTTAGGAATAATCAGCTGATGGGTCGGTGCTTGAGGGCTAATATCATTAAATGCCAACACGTGATCGTCTTCGTAAACGATATCCGCAGGAATTTCACGCTTGATAATTTTGCAAAATAAACAATCCATACAGCACTCCTTTATTGTTATCCGCCACGTTTAGCGAAAGCGCCGCTGCGCCAATAAATGGCGGACCAAGGGGGCGAGGATAAGCTCCATCGCCAATGACATCCGTGCACCCGGCACCACCAGGGTATGCGGGCGGGTCATAAAAGCATCTTTAATCATCGCTAGCAGCCAGGGAAAATCCACGGTGGAAGGGTCTCTAAAGCGAATGACCACTAATGATTCAGCGTCGGTGGGAATATCCTGCACTTCAAATGGGTTGGAAGTATCGACCGTAGGCACACGCTGAAAATTGATATGAGTACGCGAAAACTGCGGCTGAATATAACGCACATAGTCATCCATCCGGCCCAGAATAGTATCAATCACTGCTTCCTGAGAATAACCGCGCAGCTTGGTGTCACGATCTATTTTTTGTATCCATTCAAGGTTCATGGTTGGCGCGACACCTACCAACAGATCAACATGGCGAGCGATATCAAACTCTTCAGTCACCAGCCCGCCGTGCAAACCTTCATAAAACAGTAGATCAGTACCACAGGGAAGCGACTGCCATTCGGTAAACGTGCCTACCCGATAGCCAGCCTCAATTTTCTGCTTATCTTCCGCGTGAATATAGTGGCGAAACGTGCCAGAGCCATGCTCGCCGTACTCGCTGAACAGACCCTCTAGGCGATCCAGCAAATTAGCCTCAACGGCAAAGTGAGAAAGCTCATCTTTGCGTTCCGGCTCTTCTCGGAAGATACGGTGCAAATCATCGCGGGTATAGCGGTGAAAGGCATCGCCATCCACCACCGCTGCATGTACATCTTCGCGCAGAAACATACGCTCAAAGCTGCGCCGCACGGTGGTGGTTCCCGCCCCTGAGGAGCCGGTAACGGCAATAATCGGATACTCCCGCGACATCAGCCATTCCTCGCATCGGCAAGCACTTGCTTAACCTGCACTGGCACCTCAGCAGGGCGGCCAGTGGCAAGGTCAATCAGCAGCTGATTGACGCGTGCCGTGGCCACCAACTGCTGCGTGTCACGCTTGCAAATGCGCTGATAAATGGTCAACGCTTTGCCTTGCGGCTCAGGCACGGCGGTTTCAATGATCAACGCATCAGGCCAGCGCGCTTCACTTTGGTACTGCACGGCTAAATCAGCCACCACGCTGGGGTGCCCGTGCATGTCCCACTCTTGCAGGTCAAGCGCGGCAAAGGCCTGAATACGCGCTTCGTGAAGCAGCGACACCAGCGCATCATGCCCTAAGTGCCGGCCGTAATTCATATCGGTTACCCGCACCGTCAAAGGGTGACGATGAATGATCGCTTCAGCGGGGAAATCCAGCTTGACACGCTCCATGCCTGCCTCCTTGTCGGTGTTGATTTTGACTGTTGATCGGGGTAACCCCGCCTAGCCTTCACGCGCAATGGCACGGAAGGCGATATCACGCCGGTACTCGGCACCTTCCCAGTGAATCGCCTTAACGCCTTGATAGGCTTGCTGTTGCGCCTCTGAAACGGTCGCGCCAAGGGCCGTTACACACAATACGCGGCCACCTGCCGTGATAATGTCACCTTCGGCATTTTGCGTGGTGCCTGCATGAAATACTTTGCAGCCCACCTGTTCAGCCTCTGCTAAGCCGTGAATCACATCACCCTTGCGGTAGCTGCCAGGATAACCACCAGCGGCCATCACCACGCCTACCGCCGCGCGCGAATCCCACTCACAGCGTTGCCCGGCAAGCTTGCCTTGCGCACCGGCTAAACACAGCTCGGCCAAATCAGAGGTTAAGCGCAGCATAATAGGCTGTGTTTCAGGGTCACCAAAGCGGCAGTTGTACTCAATAACTTTAGGGTTGCCAGCCGCGTCAATCATCAAGCCGGCGTACAAGAACCCCGTGTACGCATTGCCCTCTGCCGCCATACCACGCACGGTAGGCAGAATGACCTGCTCCATAATGCGGGCATCCACCTCAGGGGTGACTACCGGCGCTGGCGAGTAAGCCCCCATGCCGCCGGTATTAGGGCCGGTATCGCCATCGTAGGCGCGTTTGTGGTCTTGGCTAGTAGCCATGGGCACGACATTCTCACCGTCCACCATGACAATAAAGCTCGCTTCTTCACCTTCCAGAAATTCTTCAATGACGACCCGCGCACCCGCATCGCCAAAGGCGTTGGCTTCAAGCATGTCGCGAATGGCAGCTTCCGCTTCCGCTTCGCTCAGCGCGACAATCACCCCTTTACCAGCGGCAAGGCCATCCGCTTTGATCACAATCGGTGCGCCCACTTTATGTAGATAAGCAAGCGCTGGGGTGACCTCGGTGAACGTTTGGTAGTCAGCCGAAGGAATATCATGACGCGCCAAGAAGTCCTTGGTGAACGATTTTGAACCTTCCAACTGGGCAGCCGCCTGGCTAGGGCCAAAAATAGTTAAGCCCGCCGCTTGAAAGCGGTCCACCACACCGTCTACCAATGGGGCTTCTGGGCCTACCACGGTCAAGCCAATCTGTTCATCGCGGGCAAACGCTACCAGGCTTTCTAAATCCGTTGCGTCGATTGCGATATTAACCAGCTTTGCTTCTGTCGCGGTACCGGCATTGCCTGGCGCGACAAAGACTTGCTCGACGCGGCTCGATTGAGCCAATTTCCAGGCCAGTGCATGCTCACGACCACCGCCGCCTATCATCAAAACCTTCATGTTCATCCTTCTCAAACGGGAGAGCGTATATCGGCGGCATTATGCCACAGCGCAACACCAAGTGGGGTCAGGAGGTTTTGTCCTGCTTTTTTTTCGTGCTGCTCACGTCAGCCTTGTTGGCGTTAGCCTTGCTGACGCTAGTTTTGTTAGTCTTATCTGTATCGCTAGGCGTTTCGCGGCTCTTTTCATCTGCCTGATCACCATCGCTCGGCTCATTGTTATGGCCAGGCTGATTCAAGGTCTTTTGCCAAAAACGCATATTCTCTTCGGTCAGCTCGCGCATAAACTCCAGCGGCGTGTTACGCATTGCCTGCTTCCACTGGCTTTGCAGGCGCTTTTGCTGCTCCAGCATCAGTTGAGTGCCCTGCTCAAGATAGCGCGAAAGCGGCAATGGGGAGGTCATGTCATAAACACGTATCAACTGCGCCAGCAGGTCGTTAGAGAACACCTCAGCCTCGCTATCCGCCTGTTCCTGCTCGATAATAATGGAAAGTAAAATCGTGCGCGTCAGGTCTTCACCGCTTTTGGCATCTTCTACTCGAAACGGTTCTTCTTCGATGATTAAACGCCGCAGATCTTCCAGCGTTACATAACGACTTTGCTGTGTATCATACAGCCTGCGGTTTGCATACTTGCGAATCACGCGCACGGCGCATCTCCTTAAACGCGGTAGGGGATTTTTCCCGTTATTATACTTTTCCATTACGGGTATTGTGCCTGCACCACGCGCCCATGCAAGCCACCTTTTTGGATTTGATCGGTGCGCCTAGCATTAACCGGCGCGCCACGCCGATTCTGTGACCAATAGACCCTCATTATGAATTTAATTTTGCTTAATCCTGACGACCTCACCGACAGCGGCAACGTCTTTATAACCGACCCACGCAGATTGACACATTTGCGGGACATTCATCGCGCGACCCCTGGTGATCTCCTTACCGTTGGTATTCAAGGCGGCGCAATGGGAAAAGCGCTGTTAACTGAGCTCACCGCTGAACGCGCTCAGTTCAAGCTGGAACCCCTCAACGAGCCACCGCCGCCAGCGCTCCCTGTACATTTGGTATTGGCGCTTCCACGGCCGCGTATGTTGGCACGCACTCTGGAACACGTCACCGCGTTAGGCGTAAAAGAGATCACCCTGCTGCATACCAAACGGGTAGAAAAAAGTTATTGGCAATCCCCCGAGCTGCGTGAGGATAAAATTCACCAGCATTTAGTTTTAGGTTTAGAGCAAGCACGCGATACCCAGCTGCCTAACATAACGCTCAGCAAGGGGTTTCGGCCTTTTCTAGAAGAGCAGCTGCCGGATTTACTGAGCCAACGCCGCGGGCTGGTGGCACACCCCGGCATGCCCAATGCCTGCCCCAGGGATGTAAAAACCCCAACACTGCTATTGGTAGGGCCAGAGGGTGGGTTTATTGCCTGGGAAATAGAACAGCTATTGATGGCAGGCTGCGAGGGAATGCATCTTGGCCCACGCATTTTACGGGTCGAAACCGCCGTGACAGCGCTGCTATCACGGCTGTTTTAAGCACTAACTGGCGGGGTTAATAAGAATTTACGACGACTGCTCTTCAGGATCGTGGGGGACTACGGTGGTGTTTTCCCCGCATTCAGGCGCTTGCAGGAAAGTTTTACGCACATCCAGCAAACCAAGGTGGCTAATGGTACGGCGGCCTAACAGCAGCGGGTAGTTCATCTCTTCACGGTCGCGCAGGCTAAACTGCTCTTCGTAAATCGTATCGCCCATACACACTTCCAGCAGCACCACAGGGCGCTCATCACGGCCACCTGCACCGCGCACGGCTAGTTCACGATAGAGCGGGCGCTCAATTTGGTCACTGAAGACTTCGCCACTCGCCTGGTCTTCAAGCTTTAAACGAAAGCGTACCCACTCCTGGCCATCCTGCTCGAACATCTCAATATCGCGAGCATCAAGTGATGACGTTAACGCCCCGCTGTCGAGCTTTGCTTTAACCGCAATATTCCAGGGCTGTAGCGTAGCATTTTCGACCCAGCCGAATATTTTGTTATCGTCAGCCATGGCGGTGGAAGTAGATAACAGAGCACCGACTAAGAAGCTGCCCAATAACGTTTTTACCATCACTCGCATAGCATCATCCTTGGTTAAGTAACATTTGAATACCCTATTTGCCTACTCAGCGCGGCTTCGTACCTGCTCTAAAAGCCCCTGGGTCGCAAAGCCATCGGGTATTAACCCTTGATCGCGCTGGAAGTTCCTTAATCCTTGGCGACTATTAGGCCCCATGACGCCGTCAGCGCCCCCCACGGGGTAACCCAAACGGTTCAAGCCACGCTGGAGTTCCTGAACATCATTACGGGTAAGCGGCACCTTATCACGGGGCCAAGCATGTTGAATGCCTTCACGCCCGGCAATGGCATCGCCCAATGTCGCCACTGCCAACGCATAACTGGTGGCGTTGTTGTAGCGTAAGATGGCGCGAAAATTTGCACCTACCAAGAACGCAGGACCATCAGCGCCGGCAGGAATAACAATGGCCGCACTATCAAAGTTGGGCAACTCGCCCTGGCGCGCCTGAACGCCTTGGCTGCGCCACTGGGCCGTGCTGCGCCGTTCGGTTTGTGCATAGTCAAACCCTTCAGGCAAACGCACTTCTACGCCCCAAGGCTGCCCGGTTTGCCAGCCAGCACGAGCCAGATAGTTGGCCGTCGATGCCATCACGTCGGGAATACTGCCCCAAATATCGCGACGACCATCGCCATCGCCGTCCACCGCGTACGCTTCAAAGCTGCTGGGAATAAATTGGGTATGGCCCATCGCCCCTGCCCAGGAGCCTTTCATTTGCTCAGCGGCGATATCACCTTGGTCAATAATACGTAACGCCGCGAGCAGTTCACCGCGGGCAAAGTCACGGCGTCGGCCATCGTAGGCCAGCGTGGCCAGCGATTCGAGCGTTGAAAAATCACCAAAATTGCTGCCGTAGTTACTCTCAATTCCCCAGATGGCAACGATAATTTCGGCGGGCACGCCGTAGCGCTGCTGCATTTGCTGCGCGGTAGCGCGGTGGTCAGCCAGTTTTTCCCGGCCGTTATTAATTCGCGTGGATGACACTGCGGTATCCAGGTATTCCCAAATAGGCCGGACAAATTCAGGCTGGTAACCGTCTAGCTCAATCACACGCTCACGATAGCGCACGCCATCCAGCGCTTTACTTAACGTCGCCTCGCTGATCCCTTGGCCAGCGGCATACTGGCGAAAGTCTTGTAACCACTGCTGGAAACTAGCATGGCTAACCTCTGTCGCGGCCTGGGTATCGACTTCTGACATCAGTTGAGGGCTTGCCTGCACCCTGTCACTACTCAGCGCCAGCGCGCCTGTGGCAAGTAAAACAGCAAGATACACATTAGGGCGGACTCGCATCAACCCATTAACTTTCAAAGACATAGCATCAATCTCTCGGCAATCCGTGGCGTGAGCTTGATAATGGCTCAGAACAGCAGCAGATACCAGCGCTAGGGGCTTAAGCGAAGTAAAACGACACCATGCAAAAGCACCACTACCACGCTCAGCAAGCCACGAAGCGCAAAATACCAGCGTGGGAAACCTTCCCGCCCTGTGCGGCTAAGATCATAGCCACCGACCAGGATAAACCCGCACAACAACACCCAAAGCCCTGTTTGAACGTCAAGCAGCAGCGCAGGCCAAGCCATTAAGCTCGGCAGCATCGATAACAATAAGCGTCTCACATTGCCGGGGCGAGCCACTTGAAGCGCACTATCCTGAAGCGCGCTGTCCTTAAGCACGCCACCCCAGTGTACGCCACCCAAAAACGACAAGATGACGGCGCTGTAATAAGTAAACCCATTAATTGCGGATGCTTGCCAGGCTACTGGCGCCAGCCACGCCAGCACACCGCCAGCGATAAAAGGAAGCAGGCCTGCAAGGCCCAAACACCAGGCAACGTGGCGTTCACTGCTTAACAAAGCCATTTCCCATACCCTTTATTGAGAAGTTTATGTGAGAAGTTTACGAGTGCTCATTGCGCGCCCTAAAGCGCTATTCATCGCTTTCTTGAAGCTCTGCATTGGCAATCAACCAGCGCTGCCACTGCTCAGGCTCGATACAGGGAGCCGTATACGCTAAAGGCGCTACGCGCCAAGGCTGGTGACGCTCTAGGCCATAGGGCAGCGTTTCTAGATGTTTCAACCAGTGGGCGACATAGAGCCCTTTAGGATCATAATGCCCCGCTTGCTTGAGCACATTGAAGTAACGGTCTTGACGCGGGTCGCGCCCTACCCCCGCAATATAGCGCCAGTTACCCCAGTTGCTGGCAACATCATAATCCACCAGGCAGTGCTCAAACCATAACGCGCCCAAGCGCCAATCCACCTGCAAATCCTTCACTAGAAAACTCGCCACATTTTGCCTGGCACGGTTAGATATCCAGCCTGTTTGGCGCAGTTCTAACATCGCTGCATCCACAAACGGCAGCCCGGTCGCAGCGTTACGCCAAGCATCAAAGGCAGCGTTGGGCTTAAATGTTTGCCGGGCTCCAAACATGCTTGCTTTTTCGAGCTCGGCTACACGTATGAAATACTCCCGCCACAGCAGCTCAAAAATAATCCAATAACTCGATTCACTGCTGCCGTTTTCCGCCTCCCACGCTTTAACTGCGTCATTCACCTGGCGAGCTGACAAACACCCCCTGGCCAGCCAGGGCGAAACCCTGGTGGAAAAATTAGCCCCGAGCAGGCCATTACGCGTTTTTTTGTAGTTTTCCCCTCCTTGCTGACGCCACAAGTAATCGTTCAGGCGGGCATGGGCGGCGGACTCACCACCCTCAAACGCGTAACCTTGCCGGGGGTCGGGCTGCCAGCTAGCGCTTTGCTCGCACACGGCTTTTAGGGGGGGAAACCCACGCGGCGCTTCAGGCCAGGGGGGCAGCGTGAATGGCGCGCTGCGACTGCTGGGTATAACGCACGCGTGCTCTACGCTGCGCCTAAAGGCAGAGAAACTGTTAGGCAGTTCATCCGGCGCAAAGGGGAGCGTCTCACGGCTAAAAAGCCGCCCACTCTCCATGCAGCGCAGTTGGGTTTGGTTGGGAAGTTGGGGTTGGTTAGCAAGCCCACGTGCCACTGCTTGAATGTGCTCTTTCTCTTCAACGCCTGCATGGTCGGCAACGCGTACTTCCCGCGCCTGAAGCGATGCTGCCAGCTCTACCACCACCTCACTGGGATTGCCGATACGTACCAGCAGGTCACTGCCGCGCTGGAGAAGTTCGCCACGCAACTCCATTAAGCTCTGCCACAGAAAGCGTAAGCGCGCAGGGCCTATTCGGGGTGTTGTTTCGCCTTCTATGAAAGGCGTAAACCACTGTTTATCCAACACATATAGGCACAGCAAGGAAGCAGGCGGGGAGTTAAAGTGCAACAGAGGGTTGTCAGCGACGCGCAAGTCGTCTTGCAGCCAGACAATGTCAATCGTGCTGTTCATGCTCGTGCCTCCTAGGGGTGCTTTACTGCTCGGTTTATAACCAGAGCGTTGGCTGCTTAGCGCTACGTCGGCAGCGCTCGCTGCAGTAGCGCACCTCATCCCAGCAACGCGCCCATTTTTTACGCCACGCAAAGGGGCGCTGGCATTGAACACACGTTTTTTGCGGTAGGTGTTGTTTACGTTTCATGTTCACGTTTGTCGGAATTCTTGCGTGATGCGCATTAAAACATGAACAAAAGAACTTATACAGTATAATTATTGTACATGTATTTTTTTATACCGACGGAGGAAAATCTTATCAAGCCATTTTATAAACCCTGATCAACGGACGTAAAAAAGCCACCTGGGCAGGTGGCTTAATAAAAAGTGAAATGCACGGCTACATGTTTAGCTTTTCATTCACCGCTAATCAGGGTCAGTGTCTCGGGGCTGGCGCTTGGCGTTTTCCTGTGTTTCCAACCCGCTTTTTAATTCGTGCGTTAAAGGGTCGTAGTTAGGGCGCAATTCGTCTTTTACGGTGCCGCTCCACAGCTTAGAGCCGACAAAATAACCAGCCCGCCCAATAACATGGGCCGCCACGGGGGCGGTCATCAGGATAAACACGATGATGGCAAACGAGCGGGCGACAACCCCCGCTTCTGCAAAGTGCATGGCAGCCGCCAACATAATTAATATGACGCCCAACGCCGCCGCTTTGGTGGTGGCATGCATACGCGTTAGCAAGTCGGGTAAACGCAGCAGGCCTAAGGAGGCAAGCAGCATAAATAGCGCGCCGCCAATAATTAACGCGCCCTTTACAAAATCAATCATCCCGCGGGCCTCCTCTTTCCAAAAATCGCGCAAAGGCAATCGCTGCTAAGAAACCCATCAAGGCAATCACAATAGCGGCATCCAGGAAGCTAGCAACATCAGACTTGATGGCATAGACCCCGACCAACCCTACTACGGTGGTAGAAAAAAGCTCTAATGCCACTACCCTGTCGGGCAGGCTGGGGCCGCGCACCACACGCACAAACGTGAGCAGCAGCGCTACGCTCATAATGATCTGGCTGATTTGTATAACGGTATCCATTAGCGAAACAGCTCCAAGGCCCGGTGCTCCATCTCTTTTAAATTACGCCGCAACTCTTCTTCATCGTCTAAGAACATGGCATGGATATAGAGCACTTTCCGATCATCAGACACATCTAGACTAAGCGTGCCGGGCGTTAACGAAATCAGGTTAGCCACCATGGTGATTTCCATTTCCGTGCGCGCTGAAAGTGGCATCGCAATGACCCCCGGCTTCATGTGCCAGGGAGGCGTTATGATATCGAAGGCGACGCGTAAGTTGGCTTGAATCAGCTCTTTCATAAAAAAAACAAGAAACCCTAAAAAGCGCGGCACGCGAGCCGGGTAGCCTTTTAACGAATCGAGCTGCGGTTCAATCAATACCAGGGTGATATAGCCAAAGATCATACCTACCAAAAGGTTTAAGCCGGTGAAGTCGCCGCTTAATAACACCCATGCTAGGCCTAACAGTAAGTTCCAAATGGCTCCCGTCATGGTGCCTCCTCCCCAGCATCCGCTTCATCGACCCCTACGGCTGATGAATTCAACAACGCGTCCTCTACACTGGCGGAAGCGCCCAGAACGGCTTCGATGTAACCAGAAGAATCAAGCAGCTGCTCACCAATGCCGGTCATTACCCACATAATGGGCTCAGCAAAGACCCCGATCAGCAGCGTTGACATCGCCAGCACTATCACCGGCAAATACATCATCCAAAGGCTTGGCTTTAACAACCGGCCATCATCACCGGTTGGGGTAGCGGTTTCAGGTACGTGATTATCTTCCGGTAGCGATTTCCAGAATACCTCATTCCAAATTTTCACCATGGAATAGAGCGTCATCAGCCCTACCGCCAGGGCCACGCCGGTGACCACATAAGCTTCAGCCTCCAGGCCCGCTCGCACAATCACATATTTAGCAAAAAAGCCCGACAGCGGTGGTATACCCGCTAGAGAGAACGCTGAAAGAAAAAACGCGACAGAAAGCCAGGGCCGTTCACGGTACAACCCGCCCATCTTTTTAAGCTGGTAAGTGCCCTGCAAACGATGGGTGATACCGCTGATCAAGAAGAGATTGGTCTTCACCACCATATTATGCACGATGGCGAACACACCGCCGGCGATTGCCAGCGGGGTATACAGCGCCAAACCTAAAATCATATAGCCAATCTGGCTGACGATATGAAACGACAGTATCCGCCTAAACTCATATTGGGCCGCTGCGCCAAGCACGCCGGTTACCATGGTAAAGGCAGCGCCCCAGAGCATAATGTCCTGAAGATAGCCCATGGTTTGATCGAACATCAGCGTGAAGACACGGAACATGGCATAAACACCCACCTTGGTCAGCAGCCCGGCAAATAAAGCGGAAACTGCAACCGGCGGGGTGTGATAAGACGCTGGCAACCAGAAAAACAGCGGAAAGGCTGCCGCTTTGATACCAAAGGCCACCATAAACATGACCGCCAGCACTTCGACCATACCGGAGTGTTCCGCCGCATCCATGCGCAGCGCAATATCGGCCATGTTAAGCGTACCCACCATGCCGTAGAGCAGCCCCACCGCCGTTAAAAAGATGACGGATGCCAGTAGATTCAAGGTAACGTATTTAATTGCCCCTTCCATCTGTGCCCGTTCGCCGCCCAGAATCAGCAGCGAAAACGATGCCACCAACATCACTTCAAACCACACATACAGGTTGAAGATATCACCGGTGAGGAAGGCACCGATAACACCGGCCAACAGCAAATGCATCAGCGGGTAGTAGCCAAATTTTTCATGGCCACGCCCGGTGGTTGCCAGCGAGTAGATACCCATGGCTAGGCCGATAATGGCGGTCATCAGCACCATCACCGCACTCAGCAGGTCAGCAATTAAGGTGATGCCAAACGGCGCGGGCCAGCTGCCCATCTGCATGGTGACGTAGCCATCCGAGAGGGTCGATACAAACAACCACAGGCTAACCACCAGTAGCGCGGCATTGCCTGCCACCGCCACAAAACGCTGCATGGGGCGCGAGCGCCAGAACAACAAAGAGATCGCCCCTGAAAGCAGGGGCAAGAGGACGGGAAGAGCGACTTCAGGCCTCACGTATCGGTATCCTTCATCTTGTCGAGATCATCCGCCTTGACGACTTCATAGGCACGTCGAATCAGCACTACCGCAAACGCCAGCACGCCGAAAGCGATCACAATCGCCGTCAGCACAACCGCCTGCGGCAAAGGGTCAGCGACACCACTAGGCGGCTGCATCATCCCTTCTGGAATCAGCGGCGGCGCTCCGCGGGTCATGCCTGCGGTGGTAAAAATCAGCAAATTGGCGGCGTTAGAAAGCAGCATTAAGCCAATCACCAGCTTGACGATGGAACGGCGCAGCATCATAAAAATAGCCGTTGCGTACATTAAGCCAATCGCTACTGCCATTAATGGTTCCATACTGCGCCTCCTGTTAACTCAAGGTTCATCCTTGTCGACCTCCATAAGCGACATCACCATGCCGGTAACAGAGCCCAGCACCGCAAAATAGACACCGACATCAAAAATCAGCGGCGTTGAGGCTTTAAAGTCGATGACGGGAATGGTCCACCACTGGGCGGTCAGAAATGGCTGTCCCATAAACCAAGCGGGCACGACCGAGACCATCCCCAGCAATAGCCCAACGCCGATCAAGTCACGGGGGTCGACCATACGCAGCACTTGCTTGGTGGCGCTCACGCCAAAGGCGAACAAATAGAGCGTAAAGGCACCGGCGGCTACTAAGCCGGCAATAAAGCCACCCCCCGGCTCGTCGTGCCCTCGAAGCAGCAAGAAAACGGAAAACAGCAGCTGTAGCGGCATTAAAAAGCGCGCTGCCGTATTGAGAATAATTGTGCCTGACTTAACCATCGTAAGGCCCCTTGGCAGTTACTTTACTGCTTTCGCTAGTTTTGCCATCAATAGTTTTGCTATCACTGCCTTCACCATGGCGTAGCTTCAACATGGCGATCACGCCAATGGCGGCGAGTGCCAGCACGAACATCTCACCCAAGGTATCCAGAGCGCGGTAGTCGACCAGAATGACATTGACGATATTGCGGCCATAAGCCAGCGGCGCGCTGTTCTCAATCATATAGGTCGAAATGGGTTCAAACTGCTGGATACTCCACGCCGTCATAATCAGCAGGCAGATCAAAATCCCCATCATGGCCGCCACCACGCCATCGCGAATACGTTCCAGGCTGGTGGAAAGGTTGGAGAAACGCGGCAGGCGAAACAGCACCAGCACCAGCAAAATGACCGTTAAGGTTTCTACCAGCAGCTGGGTAATTGCCAAATCCGGCGCACTAAACAGAATAAAAATTAGTGCGATAGAAAAGCCCATTACCCCGACAGACACCACTGCTCCAAGCCGAGATCGAGAAATAGTCGCGAACAGCGCCCCCATCACCATGGTGCCTACCACTACCGCCTCGTGAAAGCGGACATCCAGGTCAAAGGCGAATTGCGGTGAGTGGCGCAGCAGAATTGAATTACCGATAAGCGCAATGAGCGTCATCAACATCACCAGGATGTAGTTACGCATATAGCCGTTTTGCAATAGCCGTGTTTGCCACTCCGAAAAATGCACGATGCCGTTCATCGTGCTTTCATAGCCCGCCTCGGGGCCATGGCGCATTATCGGTGCCAATATAGAGAGTTTGGCACGCACGCTATCCCAATGTTTGAAGAGCAAAAAGCCTAAACCAAGGCTAATAATCGACATGATTAACGCGACATTGATGCCATACCAAAGCGACAGTGCAACCTCCATGGGTTGACCAGACACAGAGCTAGCCGCTGCGGTGAGTAGCGCATCGGCACCGAGCATCGCCGGCAGCAGGCCCAACAGCAGCGAACCTAACGCTAACAGTGCAGGCCCCATCAACATACTAAACGGCGCTTCGTGTGGTTCACGTGGCGTGTGGTGGCGTTTTCCGTAAAACGGGCGTAACGCAATAATAAAGGCGACTGCGATCGTCAAAATAGAGGCGACAAAGGCAAACAAAACGAGCAGCGCACGGAAGCTGTCGGCACCTAGCACTGATTCAAGCATGAGCTCCTTGCCGATAAAGCCAAATAGCGGCGGCACCCCGGCAAGCGAGAGCGCGGCCACTAACGCGATGGTGGCGGTCACCGGCATCAACGGCCGCAAGCCGCCCATGTGAGTCACATCTTTGGTGCCGGTTTCATGATCAAGAATACCAGCAACCATAAATAGCGCCCCTTTATATAAAGAGTGCGCCAGCAAGAACGTCACAAAGGCGGTCATTGCGTATTCAGTGCCAATACCTAACAGCATCGTCAGCGTGCCCAGCGCCATAATCGTCGAGTAGGCGAGCAGCTTTTTGATATTAGTGTGGTGAATAGCCAAGAAAGCGCCGGTTAGCATAGTGGTGGCACCCACCACGGAAAGAATTCCGACCCACATCGCCGTGCCGCCCAGCTCTGGGTGTAAACGAGCCAGTAGGTAAATACCCGCTTTCACCATGGTGGCAGAGTGCAGGTAGGCAGAAACGGGCGTAGGTGCCGCCATGGCATTCGGTAGCCAGAAGTGAAACGGAAACTGAGCCGATTTAGTAAACGCCCCAAGCAGCAAACAGATCAGCATAGGCGTGTAGAGCGCATGTTCACGCAGGTCGGCGTCTTGACTGAGAATCTCCGCCAGCGACCAGCTACCGCTGGCAATGCCCAGCAATACCAAACCGGCCATTAATGCTAAGCCGCCGGCGACAGTAACAAATAGCCCCTGCCGCGCTGATTTGCGAGCTTCAATATCGGCATGGTTAAAACCAATCAACAGATAGGACGTAATACTGGTCAATTCCCAAAAAATGAACAGCGTAAACAGCCCATCGGCCAGCACCAGCCCAAGCATCGAGACCATAAAGGCAACTAAGGCGAGATGAAACCGAGCAAGATCAGGATGGCCTTTCAAATAACCACCGGCATATACCAGGACACAGGTACCTATGACGGTAATTAATAGGCCGAAGAGCAGCGACAAACCATCCAGAAAAAATGTCAGGCTAATACCCAGTGAGGGCACCCACTGCCACTCCAACAAAAGGCTACCGCTTTCGATAACGTCTGGTGCTTGTAGAGCCAACCACGCTGCCAATCCTGCAGGAAACAGTGCCAACACAAGACTGGTACGATGACCAAACCAGCGGTGCAGAAGCGGCGACGACGCAGCCAGCAAAAAACCCATTAACACGGCAAGTTGCATCTAGCGAAATCTCCTGAATAACGTAAGGCTAACCTTTGAGGCAGAGGCTTTGACTTTGAGACAGAGACAAAAGCCGTAGGTATCATACCTTAATCACTGGCATGCCAGCATGTAAGTAATGTGATTCTAAAGTTGTATACCCTACAACAGTCAGTTTTGGCTGACCAGTCAAACCCTTAAACGCAAACAGCCGCAGGCGTGTTAATTCGCGCTGCGGCTGTCGTTAACGGTCGTTAGCTGGCATTTAGAGCAGATATTACGGCAAATAGCGTGTTAAGGAACCGATAGCCATCCTGCTAATTCATTGTTGATGACCGCTAGCAATGCGTCGATATGGTCATCGCGGTCATTCAGGCAGGGTATATAGCTGAACGTTTCGCCACCCGCTTCCATAAAGCTGTCGTGGATCTCTTCTTCAATCTCTTCCAGGGTTTCAACACAGTCAGAAGAGAAGGCAGGCGACATAATCGCAATATGTTTATGCCCTTGCTTGGCGAGCTCCGCCACATGCTGAACGGTTTGCGGGCCAACCCATTTCTCGGGGCCAAACTGTGACTGGAAAGCGGTATCCACTTCTTCTTTGCTAAAACCAAGCTTCTCACGCAAAAGGCGCGTGGTTTTTTGGCACTGGCAGTGGTAAGGGTCACCTTCCATCAAGTAGCGCTCAGGAACACCATGGTAACTGGCTACCAGTTTGCTAGGCCGTGTTGGCAAACCGGCGTAGGCTTCCTGCACCGAATTAGCCAGCGCCTGAATGTAGGCTGGGTGATCGAAATAAGCGGGCACCGTGCGTATATACGGCTGCCACTTCATTTTCATCAAGGTACGAAATGCCTGGTCGTTAGCCGTCGCTGTGGTCGGTGAACCGTATTGAGGGTAAAGCGGGAAAAACACGATTCGCTCGCAGCCCTTCTCTTTCAATCGCGTCAGCACGCTTTGTGTAGAGGGGTTGCCATAACGCATACAGAAATCAACTTCGACATCGTCACCGTAAAGTGCTTTTAGCCGCTCGGTCATTTTCTCGGTCTGGGCACGCGTAGTCGTCAGCAGCGGGCTTTCGTTTTTTTCGTTATTCCAGATACTCCGATACGCTTTACCTGATGAAAACGGCCGCTTAGTCAGAATAATCAGTTGCAGCAGCGGCTGCCATTTCCAACCCGCGTAATCAACAACGCGTTTGTCAGAAAGAAACTCGTTTAAGTAACGACGCATTGACCAGTAGTCGGTGGCATCCGGGGTTCCTAGGTTCGCTAGCACAACACCTACTTTGGCACGCGGCACCGGCGGATGATCGCTGGGTGCGTGGGCCAAACGGCCCTCGCCCGGCTGATCCTTGACGACATTCTCGGTCATTGCAGTTGCTCCTGGAAAATTACGATGTCACTCACACTTAATATTAGCTAACTAAATCCTATCACTTTTCGTCAAAGTGGCGGCATAAAGTTATACTATCGCCATTATTTGTATAACTATATTTCTACAACCACAGGCCAACCCATGTCTAAGCCTTTGCTTTTGGTACTCGGCGACCAGCTGTCACTTTCGCTGATAACGCTGCAGGAAGCGCCTGACAACGCAGTGGTTGCCCTGTGCGAGGTTGCCGAAGAAGCCCGTTATGTGCCGCATCATATACATAAAATCGGCCTCTTTTTGGCCGCCATGCGTCATTTTGCCCAGGCACTGCGCGAAAAAGGTTTTCAAGTGCACTACAGCACCCTAGATGACGCCGATAACACCCACTCAATCATCACTGAAGCCGAACGTATTGCCCGTTTATACGGTTGCAATGAGATACGCGCTGCCCGCCCCGGTGAGTGGCGCTTGTGGCGCGCCATGCAGCAACGCGATAATCCAGCGCTTCCCTGGCGGCTCTTGGAAGATGAGCGTTTTTTCACCACACCCGATGACTTTAGCCGGTGGGCGAACGGTCGCAAACAGCTACGTTTAGAGTACTTTTATCGCGAGCAGCGCAAGCGCACCGGGCTATTAATGGAGGGTGATGAACCTGCGGGCGGCAAGTGGAATTTTGACCACGATAATCGACAGCCTATCAAGGCGGCACTTGAGTTTCCTGACCTGCCACACCATCACCACGATACGTTAACGAAAGCAGCCCTGGCAGACGCCGAACGCCACTTTAGCGATCACATGGGGTCTGTGGATAATTTCAACCTGCCAGTCACTCGTCGACAGGCGCTGGTGGATTTACATCATTTTATAGACCATGGATTGGCTAATTTTGGCCGTTATCAGGATGCGATCAGCGATTCAGCGCCTTATTTGTATCATTCCCGGCTTTCAGCAGCGCTTAACATCGGCTTACTCTCGCCCCACGAAGTCTGCGAAGCCGCCGAGCAGCGCTACTACAACGGCGACGTACCGATCAACGCTGCTGAAGGGTTTATCCGCCAGGTTCTTGGCTGGCGCGAGTATGTACGCGGGCTTTATTGGACCCAGATGCCCCGCTACAAACGTGCCAATCAGCTAGGCTTCGAGCGCGATCTGCCAGCGTTTTACTGGAATGCGGACACCGATATGCGCTGCCTGCAGCGCGCTATCCAGATGACCATCGACAACAGTTACGCTCACCATATTCAGCGGCTAATGGTCACGGGCAATTTTGCGCTACTGTGCGGGGTTAAACCCGAGGCACTATGCGACTGGTACCTAGCGGTTTACGCCGATGCCAGCGAGTGGGTAGAACTGCCCAATACGCTTGGCATGGTACTTCATGCCGACGGTGGCTTAATGGGCTCCAAGCCCTACTGCGCCTCGGGTAAATATATCGACAAAATGTCCGATCACTGCCAGCACTGCCGCTACTCGCCCAAGCAGGTCACCGGGTCTAACGCCTGCCCTTTTAATAGCCTCTACTGGCATTTTCTTGAAACTCATGCCGACCCCCTTAACAACAACCCGCGTATGAAGCTGATATATGGCTCGCTTAACCGTATGGCCGATGAAAAACGCCACGCTATCCGCCAGCAGGCTGAACATTTTTTAAACCAGCTGCAAACCTCGCCGGGCTACGGCAAACCCTGCCACACCGCAGGCTATGCGCAACCCACGAGCAAAGCCAATAAGGAGTCTCGATGAGCCGTTTCACACCGCTACACGCCTCCCCGCCAGTCATATTGTTTCATGATGGCCACTGCCCCTTTTGCCAGCAGGAAGTAGCATGGCTGGAAAAGCATCGCCATCGGGAACATATCCAGCTGGTGGATATTCAGGCCAAGGATTTTAACGCCCAGGCGCACGGGAAAGAATTTGCCGCGATGATGGGGCAACTGCACCTACGAGATAGTAAGGGAACATGGTATATCGGCATGGATGCCAGCCGTGCCCTCTATGCGGTGTTGGGCTATCGGCGGCTGGTGAGGTTCTCTTGCTTACCGGTAATAAGCGGCTTAATGAATGCCGGTTACCGGTTTTTTGCCCGTCGACGAATTCGATTCGGGCAGTGGTGGGAAAAACGTAAGGGGAAACCTTAGCGGTTGTAACACTTTGCTTTAAAAACTAGCTTTAAAAGCTGGCTTAGAACACTAACGGCATGCGTGAAGTGAGCGGTTCACTGTAGTGCGTATCGCGGCCAATCACTTCATCATGAGGCACATGCTGGACTAAATAAGCACGGCTTATGCCTGCCCGCTTAAGCTCCATATAGACATCGTCTAGCGCACGAAAAAGCATTGGCTTGGCACGCTGCATTAGCATGTGGCGCGTACCCTCAACATCTTCTAGCTCAATTTGATAAAAACGACTGCCCGAATGGGTAATCACGCGTATTTCAAAATTGTCGTGACTAGCGACAAACTGTTTAAGATCCTTCAGTTCCATGGCTCTCTCCTATTTTTTATAGATGTCATGTTTTTATAGATATCGTGAGGGCACAGCATGACTGCACCCAATGACGATTCTGTTGCCAGATTATTGCAATATCATTACATAGATATTCACATATAATACTAAGGCAACAATAGTGCAAGAGAGTTCCGGACGGAAAGTGCTCTTAGCAGAAAGCGTTTTAAGCAGAAAGCGTTTTAAGCAGAAAGAGCCCTTGGCTGAAGCGTTAAGCCTGAAGCATTAAGAAATAAGGCGGCTCACGCTCATTGGCCTTGTCTCACTGATACTCAGAAGGATCAATGGCTTTGCCAAGCGAATTGCGGTCAATCCAGTTACCGCCTTTGGTTTCTTTATAGCGGAATACCACCTTGTCACCCACCGTAACGGGGAGCTCACCATCTTCGGTTTGGTAGCTGTACTTCTCACCTGCCACCACCAAATGATAGCGATAAAGATCTGGCATACCCAACCACTCTTTGAAAGGCCCCTCGCGCTCTAGCGCTTCTAATTCACCACGACCTTCAAGCTTAGGAAGACGCTGCCGATTACCGCGCTTAAATCCACCTGCCATTTGCTACTCCCGTCATTTGCATGTAGTTCGTCATTTGCACGTAGTCCCGTCATTTGCAGCTAGCGGGTGGTGCATTATACGAATTCAACTTCCACCCTCAAGTTAATCGCCAAAGGAATCGCCGTAACTATCCGGAGCCAAATCTTCAAAGCGGGTATATTTACCGATAAACGCCATATGCACCGTGCCGATAGGCCCGTTACGCTGCTTACCGATAATTAACTCCGCAATTCCCTGGTTATCAGGGTTGTCCGGATTATAAACCTCATCGCGATAAACAAAGGCGATGACGTCCGCATCCTGCTCAATCGCGCCCGAGTTATGGCTCACAATACCGTCCGCCAACCAGCAGGCATTACCAGGCACGGTTAAATCGAACACTTCCTCTTCACCACAAGAACGTATCGCGACGATTCGGTCCCAGAACAGGTCACTGACCGCCATCTGCTTTAAGGCATCGTCTTGCAGCACGTCAGCATAGGTCGATAGGGTCTCGCGAGAGGGCGAAAATCTGAAGTGCGAAGTACCGCCGTAAGATGTACCCCGCATCGTGGCCATCCGCCGTTGGCTAATTCCCTTAGCGCTCATCTCTTGCTTAACGTACTCAAATACTTCCTGGGGAAACGTATCGATATTGGTATTGCTGTTAACTCTAGTCGATAGCACCTGCTGTAAAGCGGATTGCTGGTGGCCAAACGCGCCAATACGCTGAGCAAAGCGCTGCTGCTGCTCTGATCCCGACACATCGGCGGTGTACCAGCCATCACCTTTGCCAGCAACCACATGACGAATCCGAGTAACAATGCCAAAACGCAGTAGCAGTGCGCTCACATCATCAATGAGACGGCGGCTAACCGTCGAAAAGTAGATCCGCGTTCGCTGATTAGCCGCTGTGGTTATACTGCCGTCTGTCGCCCATAGGTGGCGTAAAAACAGTGCCACTTGCTCGTTGGATAGCTGGAAAATAGCGGCTGGAATATGCTTTTCAGCTGAGCGCTGCCCAAACACCCCCAATGCTTTTAGCCAGCGGCCAACCCCAGTGGCGTGCCACCGATTACCGTTCCCGGCAATCACCAATTGGTGCCAGTTGCCTCGCCCGGCATGTCGGGTGACCGTCGATCCAAACTGCTCAGCAGCATGTTTAACGGCGTCACTGTTCGCTTCACTGGCTGTTGTATAACGCAGTGGCTGCCCTTTTACATAGCTACCATCGCCCAGCAAATGCGCCATCAAGATAATCGCATGTTCATCCCATACGTGCGGCGTGACTGGCTCTGGCAGCTGTCGCGCCATAGCAATACGATCACCCACTTTAAGGTTGGCGACAGTTTTCCAGTCCCACAGCGCCTTGAGGCGATGTTCACCGGTGCAGCGAATACGCCGACCGCTAGCCAGCGAGACCTCAAAGACAGGCTTGGTACCCACCGACCATACCAGATCGGTCTCCGCGTCCTGTAACGTCCCTTGCTCACTCATTGAGATAACGCGGGGCGTTTGGCCCACCAGCTCGCGAATGGGCATCCGCTCGCCGCTGGCGAGCATAACCAGCGTTTCACCCGTGACACATTCCCTCAAATCCGACATGACTGGGCGCTTGTTGGGACGCTGCTCCAACGAGCGGTTCAGCTGTGAAAGTGCAACCACAGGGCAGTTAAATTCTTTCGCCAAGCCTTTTAATGAACGCGAAATCTCTGAAATTTCACCGGTGCGGTTTTCATTGAAGCCGGGGATCTGCATCAACTGAAGATAATCGATCATCACCAGCGCTATATTGCCGTGTTCACGCACGACACGGCGTAGCCTTGAACGCATCTCATTGGGTGAGAGTGCCGCGGTATCGTCAATAAACAGCTGCTTGTCTTTGAGCAGGTTAACGGCAGAGGTTAAGCGCGGCCAATCCTCATCTTCCAGCTGCCCGGTACGCACACGGGTTTGATCAATCCTGCCCAGCGACGACAGCATGCGCAGCATCAGAGACTCTGCGGGCATCTCCATGGAGAACACCATGACCGGCTTATCGCTAGAAATAACCGCATGCTCAACCAGGTTCATCGCGAAGGTGGTGTTGTGGACACAGATATCTTCGGCGACGAAATTATGTGTGTCATCCACTGACAAGTCGTAGACCTGCTGACTGCCAAGCGGCTCGATGGCGACAATTTCATCCCAATACACATCGGATGTGGCTAAATTTTCAAGATACACATCCCTTTCTAACAGGCAAGCAAATTCGGCGGCTCGGCGACGCGATAGGCACCGCTCGCTACCTGCTGATAGATGCGGGTTGTAACCCACTGGCAAGGACTTACCTGCCTGCTCAAACAGCTGACGCCAAGACCGCTGCCCTTTTTTGGCAAGCACATAGCGATTGACCGATTTAGGCAGGCTGTCGCGATTACTATGTGCGCGCTTAGTGTCAATACAGGCGCTAAGCGCTTCTAAGGCCCGCTCTTTGCTAAAAATACCAATATCTTGGATGAACCGCTTCAGGCTTGCCTGGTCGAGTATCTCAAGTTCCCAGGGTGATTGGCACAGATTGGCATAGTGATTCTGTTTCTCTCGAATTTTGCTCAAAACACCAAAGCGCAGTAACAAATGCTGTACATCACGAATCAACTCACGACTTGATGAAGCATAGCTGACACGGCCTTGGCTATTTGCCTGTACAAAGGCACTACCGTCACAGGCAAAGAGACGATTGAGAAATAGTGCTAACAGCTGTTTAGGTAAGCGAAATACGCAGTCTGGCATCCGTTTATGCAGTGCTTTTTTCGCCCAAACACCATGCGCTTCAAGGAACATCCTCACAGGGTTCGGAGCGTTTTTTGCTATAGCGCCATAGTCAAAATCAGCATCGCCAAGCGTTGAAGGTATGCTTAGCGACTCACAAAGACGCAAAAACGTTGGCTGAGCTGGAACGGTCTTTCCGTTACACCAGGCACTTACGGCAGCCTTACTCACGTTTAGTAGCGATGCCAGTGCCTCTCCGGTCATGCTATGCGCTTGCAGCTTCATACGTAAGCTGTTTGCAAACTGCTCTCTTAAAGGGCGTAGACGCTCAGCATCGCGGCTCACCCGCAGAGCTGGCGTTCGCCCCTTGTTTTCTGCAGCATCTTCAACCAAACGGCACGTTACACCAGGAAAATGACTTACCGCTTGGGCAAAATCCGCACGCAGTTCCGGGCTACTATTGGTGAACATCGGGCAGGCCTGCGTCGTGCCTCCATCGGCTAGCATAAAAGCTAAGACTTTCACCTGATACTCAGGCATGGCTTCATGGCCAAACACCGGTATTTCACGGGGCACAGCAATACGTTCGCCAACGGCTATTTCGTGAAGTGGCTTCCAACCCTCTCCAGTTAAAAACGGGTGTGTTAGCGTTGTCGCAACTTCTCTCCCTGTTGCGGTACGAACACGGAAAACGGGTTTTTGACCGTCATCAACAAACGCCGATGCCTGCGATTTTTTCAGCTTAAAATCATCGGTTAACGTAAAAAGCCGAGCTTGTTGACGAGCTACCAGCTCATCAATCGTGACTAGTGCCCCGGTATCAGGGTCCACTAGGCGCGACCCACTCATCAAGCACTTACCCATCGAGGGACGGCCAGCAATGACCACCATGTCTGAAGGCTGCAACCCCGTGGTCATCTCATCCAGATCACGGAAGCCAGTCGAAAGCCCGGTCATTTCACCTTTAAGGTTAAACAACTCATCAATGCGGTCGACGGCTTTGGTTAGCAGCTCACTCATGCCAATAGGGCCGCCAGTTTTAGGCCGCTCCTCGGCAATCTGGAACACCAATCGCTCGGCTTCATTGAGCAGTTCGTCTGCCGGGCGCCCCTGCGGTGAAAAGGCACTATCCGCAATTTGATTAGCAGCGCGAATCAGCTTACGTAGCGTCGCGCGCTCGCGCACGATATCCGCGTAAGCGCGAATATTGCTCGCAGAAGGCGTGTTACGCGCAAGCTCAGCCAGAAATGCCAAACCGCCAACAGTGTCTAATTGGTCGCGCGCTTCGAGCGCCTCAGAGAGAGTGACCACGTCTAATGGCTGGGCAGACTCAGCCAGATGAATCATGACGTTGAACACCAAACGGTGCTCGTAACGGTAAAAATCATCCGCCACCAAGCGCTCTGAAACGTTATCCCAGGCTTGGTTATCCAGCATCAGCCCGCCTAATACCGACTGCTCCGCCTCAAGCGAATGCGGCGGCAGTTTTAGCGCTGCCGTTTCTTGATCAGCATTAGGCTGGTCTTGCATAGCGTACTCCTTTAAACACGACGGCATGGCTAGTAAAGAGGTTTATCTTAGCGGCAGCAGTGAAGCGCGACCACCCGCATTGTTTAGTGGTTACGATCCATGTCTAGTGGTTACGATCCATTTAATGGTTGCAATGTAAATGCAGATGTAATGGCTGTGATGTAGACGTTAGCTAAAAAACTGTGCGCAAAGGCACAGTTTTTTAGGCAGCATCCAGAAATAACCAAATCTAGAAATTATTAAATCCAGAAATAGCCAGGCTCAGAAATAGCTAGGTCCAGAAATAACAAAAGGCGCGGGGAAGCCCCGCGCCTTTTGAGGCGAGCGTGTTAGTGCACTTAGTCACTACATTACGTAGTTACTCTGCAACTACCACTACGCGTACAACGGCATCCACTTCAGCGTGCAAGTGAAGGGCGATGTCGTATTCACCGGTCTGGCGAATCGGGCCATTCGGCATGCGTACTTCGCTCTTGGCAACATCGATGCCAGCAGAGGAAATCGCGTCAGCCAAGTCACGCGGACCGATAGAGCCAAACAGCTTACCTTCGTCGCCTGCTTTGGAAACCAAAGACAGCTCGATGTCGTTTAGCTGCTCAGCGCGCGCTTCGGCTTCTGCCTTACGCTCAGCGGCCTGCGCTTCTAGCTCAGCACGCTGGGCTTGAAACGCTTCAAGATTGTCTTTGGTGGCCGGTACGGCTAAGCCGTAAGGCACCAAATAGTTACGACCATAACCAGGCTTTACAGTGACCTTGTCACCCAGGCCGCCCAGCTTACCAATGTTGTCGAGCAGAATGACTTCCATCTCGTAAACCTCTTGTCAGTTGCTGCGGGCAAGGCGTGCGCGAACGTTCGCGAATGTATCAATCAGCCCCAACAGCAGCACAATGAGAATCGTGGGCCAGGTCGTGATTAGCAGCACATAAAATGCCACCAACCACAGCCCGTTCATCCCCTTTAATCCAATAAACCCATGCACTAACGCAACGCCAGCAACCAATAGCGGAACCCAGCCAAGCATAGCCAGCGCGCTAGCGCCAAACGCCATGCCTGCTACCCCAATCGCTACCAAAATAGCGAGCTCTTTAGGGGTTAAGCGCAGTGCGTGAAACTCTTCACGAAAGCCGCCTGGGTTGTACAACCCAGCTTGCCAGCTACGCGCAAGCGCTAAACACACTATCGCTGCCAACAGCACGACAAGCCCGGTTACCCCACCTACCACTAGCGCGGTAAGGGTTTGGGTGTCGTAGCCCTGGTTGGCAAATTCCGTGAGCATGCGGTCCACTTCTTCTGAACCTTCCCGCAACTGCTCTAGCATTAGCTCGGTACCACCTGGTGGGCTGAAGATACCGAGGTGAACCATTACAGCAGCAACCAGTGTTCCTGCAATTAAGGTTTCGCCCCAACGCATCCTCTCGCGCAGAATAACGGCCATCAGCGTTACCAGCAGTATGCTAGCAAGCGGAATCACGTCACCCTGAGCCCACCACCAGCCAGCCGGCAATGCTCCAGCTATGATGACCGGTAGCGCAGGCACAAAGCCTTTACGTAAGGTCATCAACGCGGCGATGGCTGCTCCTAACCAGAACAACCAAGGCACTAGCGTTGCTAGGGCCGCCCCGCCTGCAGCGTAAGGCGTGCCCCGCATTAGCCATCGGGCTAGCGCCAGCATCACGTTAAACGCTTACTGGTGGCTATCGGAGTAGGGCAGCAGTGCCAGATAACGCGAGCGCTTAATAGCAGTCGCCAACTGACGCTGATAGCGTGCTTTGGTACCGGTAATACGGCTTGGAACGATCTTGCCGGTTTCGGTGACGTAAGCCTTCAGCGTATCCAGATCTTTGTAGTCGATCTGCTTGATGCCTTCAGCAGTGAAGCGGCAAAACTTGCGGCGACGGAAAAAACGTGCCATGGACTAGCTCCTTAAAACGTGCAGTGAATAAAATCAGGCAGTTTCTTCTTCTTCAGCGCGCGGACGATCTTCGCGACGCGGACGCTTTTCTTCTGCCGGCTTCATCATCGGGGAAGCTTCAGTAACAGCTTCCTTGCAGCGTACTACCAGGCTGCGGATGATAGCGTCGTTGAAACGGAAGATATTCTCGATCTCTTCGAGCGTCTCACCGCTGCACTCAACGTTCATCAGCACGTAGTGGGCTTTGTGAATCTTGTTGATCGGGTAAGCCAAATGACGACGGCCCCAATCTTCTAGGCGGTGCACAGTGCCGCTGTTTTCGGTAACGATGCTGGTGTAGCGCTCGACCATAGCCGGCACCTGCTCGCTTTGGTCCGGGTGGACCATAAACACGATTTCGTAATGACGCATGGGATCTCCTTGCGGTTTGACAGCTTCCTTTGTGTGCCACTGCTAGTGCAGCCAACGACGACAGGGAAGCAAGGAGTTAACTGAGGTGTTCCGTCACCGCGTTGAGCGGCCACTGGGGCACCGAACAGAACGTTTATTTCGATTACTAATGTTCACAGCTAACGCCCGTTTGCACACAAACGGGCGCGTGTATCTTAGTGGGGCGGTGGCTAACTTGCAAGCTGGCGTTGACGAACGGCCTCAAACAGACAAATACCGGCGGCCACTGACACATTTAGGCTAGAGACCTCCCCTGCCATGGGTAGCTTAGCCAAATTATCACACGCCTCACGGGTTAAGCGGCGCATCCCTTTACCTTCCGCCCCCATTACCAGTGCCGTAGGGCCGGTCATATCAATTGCAAATACGCTAGCCTCGGCCTCGCCAGCCGTGCCGGTTATCCATACCCCGGCATCTTTCAGCTTAGCGAGCGTGCGAGCCAGGTTTGTCACCTGATAAATCGGCACGGCTTCGGCTGCCCCACAGGCCACTTTACGCACCGTTGCATTAAGCGGCGCGGCTTTATCTTTCGCTACAATTACGCCATGGGCACCGGCAGCATCGGCACTGCGCAGGCAGGCACCGAAGTTATGCACATCGGTGACACCATCCAGGATGAGCAGAAGCGGCGGAGTAGACGATGGCCAAGCGCGCAGCTTCAGCCACAGTGACTCCTCGCCCTCTGGAGACAGCGGTAAGCAAAAAGCCACCACGCCCTGATGCGCAGCGCCTTGAGTAAGCTGATCCAGCATCTCTCGCGTCTGCTCTTTGACCTGAGCACCTAGCGATTGCGCGTGAGCAGCCAGCTCTTTTACACGCCCACTGCCCCCTTGCTGCACCCACAATTCACGCGGTGCCTCGCCTCTATCCAGCAGGCTCTGCAGCGCATGGACGCCATAAACTTGATCCAATTCACCGGGAGCCTTCGGAGCGGCTCCAGCGTGAGTGCGCTGACCACGCCGAGTTGACGCTGTTTTCATGCTCAACCCTTATTCGGTGATGGTTTGCGCGGGCCATTACGCGTGCGCCGGGGGCCACGACGCACAGCGGGTTTATCGCCAGTGGATGGCTTGTTACCACCGGTTTTGGCACTATCATTCTTTGAATTATCATTCTTAGCACCAGCGCCCTCTCCCCCGCGGCTCTTGCGCGGCTGGCGACGTGGGCGGGGTTTTTCATCGCCTAGCCCGAAATCAATCTTACGGTCATCCATATCGACACGCGCCACCTGAACCGTTAGGCCATCGCCCAAGCGGTAGGTTGTGCCGGTACGCTCACCTTTTAAGCGGTGCTTCTCTGCTTCGTAGTGGTAGTAATCCGAAGGCAGCGACGTCACGTGCACCAAGCCTTCCACGTAGAACGCATCCAAACGGACAAACAGACCAAACTGAGTGACTGAGGCAATGGTGCCTTCAAACATTTCGCCCAGCTTATCGGACATAAACTCGCACTTCAGCCAGCCTTCAACATCGCGCGTGGCTTCATCGGCACGCCGCTCGGTCATTGAGCAGTGTTCACCCAACTCAAGCATTTGCTCGAAGGTATACGGGCACCACTTGCTTGGTGGCTCAACCGGCGCACCTTCAACACGCAGTACGGTGTTGGTTTGGCGCGGCCCGCGAATGACTGAACGAATAGCACGGTGTACCAACAGGTCAGGGTAGCGGCGGATAGGCGAAGTGAAGTGCGCATAGGCTTGGTACGCCAACCCAAAGTGGCCTTCATTTTGCGGCGAGTAAGCCGCCTGATTCATCGAGCGCAGCATGACGGTCTGAATGATATCGAAATCAGGACGGTCAGCTATCGTTTCACGCAGCGCCTGGTAATCTTGCGGGGTCGGCTCATCACCGCCGCCAACCGCAAGGCCTAGCTCGTTCAAAAACAACCGCAGCTTATCAAGGCGTTCAGGCGTTGGCCGCTCGTGAATGCGGTACAGCGCAGGTAAATCGTGCTTATCCAAGAAGCGCGCAGTGGCCACGTTGGCCGCCAACATGCATTCCTCAATCAGCTTGTGTGCGTTGTTACGGGTGCGCGGGACAATTTTTTCGATCTTGCGCTCATCGTTAAAGATGATTGCCGTTTCAGTGGTATCAAAATCAATAGCACCGCGTTCTGCACGTGCTTCACGCAGCAAATAGTAGAGTTCTTCCAGGCTCTGCAGCGGCTTCACTAATTCGCTGTGCTGTGCCCGTAGCGCCTCACCCTCTTCACTGTTCTCATCGAGAATAGCGGCTACCGTGTTGTAGGTAAGGCGTGCGTGGGAATTCATAACGGCTTCATAGAAGCGGTAACGGCTAATAGCACCGGTTTTCGAGATATTCATCTCGCACACCAACACTAAACGGTCCACATGAGGATTCAGTGAACAAAGCCCATTGGACAATAGCTCCGGCAGCATGGGAACGACTTGGCCAGGGAAGTAGACCGAGTTACCCCGCGTGCGGCCCTCGTCATCCAGCGGCGTGCCTGGGCGTACGTAGTGGGAAACATCGGCAATGGCGACGAGCAGCTTCCAACTGCCGGACTTGGTTTTCCATGCGCAAACGGCATCATCGAAGTCTTTAGCGGACTCATCGTCGATGGTAACCAGCGGCACGTCACGCAGGTCAACGCGGTGCTGCTTGTCGTCTTCCAGCACTTGCGCTGAAATACCGCCAATTTGATCAAGCACTTCCGGGGGAAACTCAGCGGGAATATCGTAACTGCGAATCGCAATATCAATTTCCATGCCTGGGTCCATACGTTCACCCAGCACCTCAACCACTTCACCCACCGGCTGTATACGCGTTGCGGGCTGCTGGACGATTTTGGCAGAAATCACCTGCCCATCTTTAGCGCCACCGCACGCGCTATGGGGAATGATCACTTCCTGAGTAATACGCGGATTTTCCGGAATCAAGATACCAAACTCAGGGGTATTGCTGCGGTAAACGCCGACAATCGTCTGAGTATTGCGTGCGATGACATCGGCAATCGTGGCTTCATCACGGCCACGGCGATCACGCCCGCTAACACGTGCCAACACGTGGTCGCCGTGGAATACACGGCGCATTTGGCGCGGCGGCAATACCAGGTCTGGCTTTTTGCCATCATCGCGGAGCAGAAAACCAAAGCCATCACGATGCCCCAGCACTTTGCCTTTAATCAGGTCGAGTTTGTCGATCAGCGCGTAGGCACCTCGGCGATCACGCAGCACTTGGCCATCGCGTTCCATCGCCGCCAAACGGCGCCTGACAGCTTCTATAAGCTCTTCATCTTCCAGCCCCAGCATGCGGCTCATATTTTCGTGGGTAATCGGCTTGCCATAGGCTTCTAAGGCAGCAAGCAAATACTCCCGGCTCGGTGCTGGGTTGTCATACTTATGCGCCTCGCGCTCGGCGTGCGGATCATCACTTAATGTCCAATACTTCATGCGATCAACATCCTTGACGAGGTCATTTGCGAGAGGCATAAAAAAAGCGCAAACGCGGTGCGTTGCGGGCGGGATATTTCAGCGCTTGAAAGGCTGAAATGAATAGGGTTTTGTTTAGTCATAGGCGCAGTATAGCGCTGCACGTTGAATCACCCAACCGTCTTGAACGCTGTTTATCCAATTTGTTCTACAAAAAGCCAGCGTGGGGTCTTGCATTTAACTATCACCTCGGTATTATACGCGCCACTTGCCCAGATGGCGGAATTGGTAGACGCGCTAGCTTCAGGTGCTAGTGTCCGTATGGACGTGGAGGTTCAAGTCCTCTTCTGGGCACCAAACTGCTTTTGTACTGTTTGTCTTGCTGGTAGAAGCAAGCAGTATGTATAAGCTGTAGGGTGCTAAACAAGTAAAGGCAATAAGCCAGTAAATGTAAGTGGTAAGCAGCAGCTGGTAAGCTGTTAAAAGTAGCAACAAGTTTGTGTTCGCCCAGGTGGCGGAATTGGTAGACGCGCTAGCTTCAGGTGCTAGTGTCTGTATGGACGTGGAGGTTCAAGTCCTCTCCTGGGCACCATACGAACGCAAACGACAGGTAGTTCAAAGATAGGTAGTTAAAAGACAAGTAGCTCAAACGATCAGTAATTGATCACAGCTGTAAATGATGCGCCCAGGTGGCGGAATTGGTAGACGCGCTAGCTTCAGGTGCTAGTGTCCGTATGGACGTGGAGGTTCAAGTCCTCTCCTGGGCACCATGACAACATGGACCCGTCCGCATCATTACTTTCTCTTATTACCTCATTTTCTCATCACTCCTGCTCTGTTAGTTTTTTCACTGCCGTTTTCTTTTGCTCCTTTTCTATTGCATCCTTCTCCCTATTACTGAAAACGTCCACGACGACGAGCAACTTCTTCGAGCGCCCACCCCTGTGTACGTAGCTCTCCCTCTAAAACAGTTTCAACTTCTGCGCTTAGCTCAGGAAAGAAGTTCAAACCTGTCAGCGCCTCAACCTCATCAATAGTCACTAAGTAATCATCTAACGGCTCATTGCCACGCACGTCTTGCGGCATAATAAATGCCAGCGCCAATGGTGCTTCGTTATGCGGCGCGACGATAATCTTATAGAACGCTTCCGGCACTTCCACCAAGCCCACCCGATTAAACACGTTATCCATAAAACGCTCAGGAAATACGGGGCCGGTGATCACCTGTAAACGATCAAAGCGCGGAGCGAAATGGTCCATCACGACCTCTTCAAGGCGCTGCCATAACTGGCGATTTAACTGCGGCCGCTGAGGAACCATATTACTCATTAAAAAAGTGTCCACCTGGGCGCTGCGCCCATGCACGGCTGCGATCGCGTAATTGGGTGCCATGTGTCCACGGTCGTAGCCACTGCCCGCATAGTGATCAGTGCCCACGGGCCATAGCGTGCGCCAGTCGGCTTGAAAATTAGGCCGGGGGCCAATTCGGGTGTCATCGCCTACCGCTTCAACCTGATAGCTCACCCAAAGCGGATTAACCCGCACGTCAGACCAGCCCACTAAAAAGCCATCATTACGCAGCACACGGTGAAAGGTAGTGAGGCTAAAGCTATCCCAAGTGGGCACGCCCATCCAGGTGTACGCATCTTTATGCTGGCGCTCTTGAAACTCCCAGAGTCCCGTACCTGCAATAACAAACAGCACAACAATGCCCAAGCGTCGACCCTGCCGACGCCAGCTTGAAAGCGATTTCCCCAACTGACTGCTCCCTGCTTTGCGCATTTCGCGCTTATCGTTTTATGCAGCGCTTACCCAGGTTACCAACCTAGAGAAAACATGGTTTCAAGGTCGTGGCGAGAATGCACCTGCATGGCATTCAGCGTTTCCGTATCGCTAATACCTTCTACGGCGTTTAAGCGCTCGGTAACTAATTCAGCCAAGCTTTCAAAATCGCGGGTACGCGCAATGGCGACCAAATCATAACGGCCACACGTGGAGTACACTTCGCTAATGCCATCTACATCAGCCAAGCGTTCAGCCACGGCCTTAACCTGACCCTTCTCAGTATTGATTAAAATGACTGCGTTTTGCATAGCGCGCTCCCAAGAGAAAAATCATAATTAAAAGCCTTAGACGCTAAAAGCCTTACTAAAGTGGTGAAGAGTATAGCAGCGACCTAGTGTCGGGCGTAGTGCTGCCAGCGGCGGATTCCCAGGTTGCTGTCTTCCTGCCTATTTGGCCTGATATGCAAGCGCCACGCGCCCCACCCAGCGCATGGCGTAGGTGGGGAATTACGTGCCTTTTGATGAACGCTCTATCAACGACCAAAAACGACATCCGCCACGTCACGGTAACGTTTGGCAAAGTGTACCGTCATGCCCTCTTTGAGGTAATCGGGCAGCTCTTCGTAATCGCGCTTGTTGGCATCAGGCAGAATGAGCTCAAAGATATCACTGCGCCGAGCGGCGATGACTTTCTCGCGAATACCGCCGACGGGCAGCACTTGGCCGGTTAACGTTAGCTCGCCGGTCATTGCCAATGGCCGGTCGATAGCATGGTGCTTGGCCAGTGACATCAGCGCGGTCGTCATGGTAACGCCAGCCGAGGGGCCATCTTTGGGCGTAGCACCTTCCGGTACGTGCAGGTGCACAAACGCCGAGTCAAAGAAATCGGCATCGGCACCATACTCCTGTAGATGACCCAAGGTATAGCTGTAGGCGATATTGGCTGATTCCTGCATCACCTCACCTAGCTTGCCGGTCAGTTTAAAACCACGATCTAGCGAGTGTACCTTGCCCGCTTCAATGGGCAGCGTTGCGCCCCCCATAGAAGTCCACGCCAGGCCGGTCACCACGCCTTCGCCGGTCAGCACTTTTTCCTTACGGAAAATCGGTGCACCCAAAAACTCTTCCAGGTTTTTGACCGAAATCTTGACCGTTTCAAGCTCTTCTTCAAGCAGCTTAACCGCTGATTTACGCACGATACGGTGCAGCTGCTTTTCAAGCTGACGCACACCGGCTTCACGGGCATACCCTTCAATCACCTGCTTCAAGGCGGCATCGGAAAGACTGATGCGCTTTTTCGTCAGGTTGTCGCGTTTAAGCAGCTTTGGCCATAGGTGATTCTTGGCAATCGCCAGTTTTTCTTCGGCGATATAGCCGGAAAGCCGAATCTGCTCCATGCGGTCAAGCAGCGGGCCTGGGATCGAATCCAAGGTATTGGCGGTGCAGATAAACAGCACCTTGGAGAGATCCATACGCACATCTAAATAGTGGTCAAGGAAGTCGACGTTCTGCTCGGGGTCAAGCACTTCCAACAGCGCCGATGCAGGGTCGCCCTGGAAGGATTGCCCCAGCTTGTCGATCTCATCGAGCATGATGACAGGGTTCTCGACTTCAACCTCTTTAAACGCCTGCACCAATTTGCCGGGCATCGCGCCCACATAGGTACGCCGATGGCCTTTGATTTCCGCTTCATCGCGCATGCCGCCCACCGAGAAGCGGTAAAACTGCCGCCCCAACGCCTCAGCAATTGAGCGCCCGATGGAGGTTTTACCCACCCCGGGCGGGCCTACCAGCAGCACAATCGAACCACCGACATCGCCTTTAAACGTGCCTTCGGCCAGGAATTCGATAATACGCTCTTTAACGTCTTTCAGGCCGTCGTGGTCGCGGTCTAATACTTGGCGTGCGTGGGGTAGATCTAACTGATCCTGACTGGTCACGCCCCAGGGTAGCGAGGTTAGCCAATCCAGGTAGTTGCGCGTGGTGCCGTACTCCGGCGAGCCGGTCTCAAGTACGCTGAGCTTATTAAGCTCATCGTCGATACGCACTTGAACGCGCTCGGGCACCACCAGCGATTCCAGCCGCGCTCTAAAGGTATCGACATCGTTTTCTCGGTCGTCTTTAGAAATACCTAGCTCACGCTGGATAACCTTGAGCTGCTCGCGCAGGAAAAACTCGCGCTGGCGATCCTGCATTTTCGCGTTGACCTGCTCGCTTATTTCACCCTGCAGCAGGGCGACATCGATCTCTTTACGCAGCAGCGGCAGCACTTTTTGCATCCGCTCTTCCACCGATAATGTGGCCAGCACATCCTGAAGCTCGGGGCCTTTGGCGGAGGTAATAGCGGCGGCAAAATCGGTCAACGGGCCAGGCTGATGCGGGCTAAAGCGGTTGAGATAGTGCTTGAGTTCTTCACCATACAGCGGATTAATCGGCAGCAGCTCTTTGATGCCGTTGATGATCGCCATGGCGTAGGCGCGGGTCTCTTCGTTCTCCGCGTCTACCGGCTCTTTAGGGTAGGTAACTTCGACCAAGTAAGGCGGCTCTTTGGAGAGCCAGCGGGTGATTTTAAAACGCTGAAGACCCTGGGCGATAAACTGAATTTGCTCGTCTTCACCTCTTAGCTTATGCACCTTAACCGCAGTACCGATCTCGGGAAAGCCTTCATGATCAAGGGAACTCACGCCCTGCTCGCCCACAAACGCCACACCCAGGGTGTGGTGTGGCGTGTTGCCGACGCGGCGCATGGTTTCTTCCCAGCGCTCACGATTAACCACCAGCGGCTGTACCTGGGCGGGGAAGAAAGGCCGATTATGAATAGGCAGGAGATAAATGCGCTCAGGCAGCATTTCGCTGGCAGGCACCAGCGAATTTACCCGCTCGCCGTCTGAGCGGTAATCTTGACTGCCCTGCTCTTCAGCGGTTGATGACTCGCCATCGTCACTTTGCCAGTCAAGATGTTCATCATCGCGTTCGTAATCCTGGTCGCTCATGCATCCTCCAATGAACCGATACCGACGGTGAAAACCGCCTAGTGTTGTCCATGGAATGCGGGCGCGCAGGTGAAACTTCAACCCTTGGTGCCTGTTTGTGGAAGGCAGATAGTACCAAAAGCTACTTGTGGGAGGCAGCTTTAGCTCGCGACGATTTAAGCTGCCAGCCTGAAATCTTGGGGCACTACATTGGTGTTGAGCCTGTTCTTAGCCCGCGATTAAAACTTCGGCATGGGGCGGCCATTAATGCGCCATACGCCGCGCACTACATCAAACTGCAGCTCACGGGTGCCAAGCGGCAACCCTAACCATAGCGCAGCGACGGTGGGGGCTTCATACCAGGTGAAGTCGCCATCAATGCGTTCAAGCCATTTCGCCTGTTCTTTTTCTGCGCGCAGGTTGACGACACTCAGCTCATCTAACTGGCGGGCATCAAAAAACAGCGCACCGTCCGCATCCACTCGAATGCCTAGCAAAGGGCTGTCTATAGCGACGGTGGTTACGTCTAAACGCGGCGAGTCACTCAGCATTTTGAGTAAATCAGGCTCAAGACGGCCCAATAACCCTTCGGCCATGGGCAGGCTTGCATCCCCCAAGGCGGCCTCCTGACGCAAGCGGCTGATCACCTGGCGGACGGCATCAGCGTTTAAGCGCGAAAGCTCCATCTCGATTCGGCCATTTAACAGCGGCGTTTCAGGTGCTTCTGAAGGCACCATGACATCACCGACCACTAGCTCGCCTTTAATACGCAGCTCGCGCTCATCAAGCACCATATAGCTATGCAGGTCTAACGGCGAAAGCTGCATGTCGTAAGACGGGTAATGCAGGTGAAGTGTTTCAATGTGCAAATGATCGCGCTGGGTAAAGTGATAGGCACCGTCGGTATAAGTGTAGCGACTTTCAAGCACCGTAGGCCCAAGCGATAGCTGAGCCATGCCGTCGGTCAAGGTGAGTTGGTCTAACAACGCACGCAAGCGCCAGTCGCCAAAGACACCTTCCAGGCGCAACCGGCCACCGCGAACGGCCAGTTCTCGGCCATTTTGTTGAATCACGAAGGGAGCAAGCGAGAGGCGCAGCTCGCTATGGCCGCTAAGGGTGTGATAACGGCCTTGCCAGCGTGGCACAGAAGGCGCGGTGACTTCACCGACAGCTTGCTGTAAGACGGTATCCAAGCGGGGTAACAGCGTGCCTTCAACATCGGTACTAAGAATGCCGTGGCGGGCGCTATACATCAGTTCAAGACGCCAAGGACGACCCAGTAACGGCGAAAGAATCAACCTCCCCTGAGAGCTTAACCAACCTTGGCGGCTTTCAGAACGGCTAACGCGCCACTCGCCTCGTGCTTCTAAGTCCTCCAACCCTTGGCGCAAGCTGCGTTCAAACAGCACACTTGAGAGAAGCTGCGCTGCCATCCATAACACGGCAAGTACCGCTAGGGTGGGAACAATAAGACGTTCCTTGCGCATGCTACCTCCTTGGAGTTAACGCACCAAAAGAGGGCTATTAACCCTCAGTGCTTGCACTCATACTTTTAGTGCAGCCAGAACCACAGGTGCATAGTACTCCAGGCATAAGCTCCTGCCATCACATCATCGATCATAATGCCAAAACCACCCGCCACACGGCGGTCCGCCCAGCGGATCGGCCACGGTTTAAACACATCGAAGATGCGAAATACAATAAACCCCCACAGCGCTGCTTCCCATGAAAAGGGCACCGCTGCCATGGTCAACCAATAGCCTACAAACTCATCCCACACGATGCCTGAGTGATCATGCACGCCTAAATCATGTGAGGTTTTATCGCATAGCCAAACGCCAATAACAAAGGCAACAAAGCAAATACTTAAGTACCACCCCAAAGGCAAATCGGCCATTATCCAATAAAAAGGAATGGCCGCCAGGGTGCCAAAGGTACCCGGTGCCCAGGGAACGGTACCGCTACCTAAGCCAAAGGCAAAAAAATGTGTTGGGCGGCGCCAGACACTTTTAGGTGCACGATTCATGGCGCTTCCCCACTAAAATGCTGCCAGCCGGCGTAGCCACTGACATAACCACCCAGGTCTTTACCACCCAGGTCTGTACCACCCAGATCTGTCTGGTCAGACACGCTAACGCCCAATGCCTCGCAACAGCGGCCAATGACGGTTAGCGCCAACCCTAGTGGCGCAAGCCGCTGCCTTGCTTGCGCCAAATTATCGCGGCTTAGCGTCACGAGCAGCTCATAATCATCACCGCCGGAAAGCGCTGCCTGCAAGGCCGCTTTTTGGCCTAACGCACTTTCAAGGCCCTCTGCCAACGGCAGCGCGGCGATATCAAGCACCGCCCCTACCTGAGACGCCTCGCGAAGGTGCGCCAAATCTGCCAGCAGGCCATCGGAAATATCCAGCGCGGCAGTGGCTAAGCCCCGCAGCGCAAGCCCGGCGGCTAAGCGCGGCTGCGGCAATAAATAGCGACTTAACAGCGGATGCGCCAAATCGCGCTCGCCCTGCTTCCATAGCGCAAGCCCGCCTGCCCCGCCGCCCAAAGCGCCGGTGACGGCAATCAGGTCGCCCGCGCGCGCACCGCCACGGGTGAGCGCTTTGCCCGCAGGCACTTCGCCCATCACGGTGACACCGATGGAAAGCGCGCCAGAGGTAACATCGCCACCTACCAGCGTTGTGGCGTGCTGCTGGTTGAGCGCGTGAAAACCACGCGCATAGTCCGCTAGCCAGCGGTGGGCGGCATCGTCACTGTCAAAATGACGTTGATCAAAGGTTAAGGCCATCAAACACCAGCGTGACGTAGCGCCCATGGCCGCTAAATCACTCAGCGCAACGGCCAGGGCACGATGACCCACCGCGAACGCTGGCGCTTCGCGGGGAAAGTGTACATCGACTACCGAGGTATCTACGCTCACGGCTAGCTGTTGGCCCGCCTGCGGTACCAATAGCGTGGCATCGTCTCCACATCCTAGTGCGACGCCATTTGACGCAGTCATCGCCTCCTGCGACGACATAAAATAGCGTCGAATCAGATCAAATTCGGCAAGCACAAAGGCCCCTTAAACGCATTGTCATACCGCTCGCGTTCAGAGACGACGAGCGCTGACCTCGGCACTGCGTAGGCGAATCGCCAGCTTATCAAGAATGCCGTTCACGTATTTATGGCCATCGGTGGCGCCAAATGACTTAGCCAACTCAACGCCTTCGTTAATCACCACACGATAAGGCACGTCCATACGGCGGGAAAGCTCGTAAGCGCCCAACCGCAGAATCGCCAGCTCTACCGCGTCAAGATCTTCCAGGCGGCGGTCTAGCAATGGCGAGATATCGCGATCCAGCTCTGCTTTGAACCGCACCGTGTTATGGAGAAGCTCATGGAACAGCGCCTTATCAGCGATCTCCATTACCTTCACCCAGTTTTCGTGATCTTCCAAATCGTCATCGGCGACTTGGCTACGAAACTCGGCTTCAATCGTGGTGATGGATTTACCCGTCATGTGCCACTGATAAAGCCCCTGCACCGTCAGCTCACGCGCTGCGTGACGGCTCTGCTGGGCTGCCGAGGGTTTGCGCTCGCTCATTGAGAGTCTCCCAGCGCACGCAGTAAAGACACCATTTCCATCGCTGCCATAGCCGCCTCGGTACCTTTATTGCCCGCTTTAGTGCCCGAACGCTCAATGGCTTGTTCGATATTTTCAACCGTTAGCACGCCATTGGCGACCGGGGTATCAAACTCAAGCTGCAAGTGATTAATCGCTGTATTGCAGCCGCCCGCCACATACTCAAAATGCGGAGTGCCTCCGCGAATAACCGCGCCCAAGGCGATGACGGCATCGGGTTTCATCACCTTCAAAACGCGCTTAACGGCCAGCGGCAGTTCCCAGGCACCCGGCACATGAACAATGTGAATATTTTCAGCGTCCACACCATGACGCGTCAAACTGTCGACAGCGCCTTCCACCAGGCTATCGACCACGTGATGGTTAAAACGACCTACAACGATGACATAGCGGCCATCGACATCAACAAACGTACCTTCAACTTGAGTGAGGGAGTGCATCTATTTATTCCTGCTCAACGGTTGACGCATACGCCGAGTCATTAGGACCCAGGCGCTCAACAACTTCGAGATCAAAACCAGAAAGCGCCGAGAACTTCCACGGCGAACTAAGTAAGCGCATTTTACCCACGCCTAAATAACGCAGGATCTGCGAGCCAGTACCAATGGTCAAATAGTTACCAGCACCATCGGAGTCGCTATTACGCGGCTGACGCACACGGTCTAAAAAGATATCCAGCTGATCTTTTAAGTCCTGATGCGGGCGACCGTCATCAATTAACACAAACACACCCGGCACCGAACCGGCAATCTCTTCAAGCGCCCGGTGCGCATCCCAGCGGCTCTGCGAGCCTTTCATCAAACCAATCACATCGCGCAGCGTATCGGTAAGATGGACACGTACCGTGGTGGCTTGCTCAGGCGTTGGCTGACCGTTGACCAGCGCTAAGTGGTGAGCGCCTTGAATACGGTCACGGAACACGTGCAGCGTTAGCTCGCCGTGGGAGGTCATCACCGTTGACGCTTCCAGGTGGTCGATCGTCTGCTCGTTGACAATACGGTAGTGAATCAAATCAGCAATGGTGCCGATTTTAATGCCGTGCTCTTGAGCAAACGCTTCAAGCTCTGGGCGGCGCGCCATGCTGCCGTCATCGTTCATGATTTCGCAGATCACACCGCTGGGGTCACAGCCTGCAAGTGCGGCCAGGTCACAGGCCGCTTCCGTGTGCCCTGCCCTGCGTAACACGCCGCCGGGCTCTGCCATCAGCGGAAAAATATGCCCCGGCTGAACGATATCAGAAGGCTTGGCATGAGGTGCTACGGCGGCTTGCACCGTTCGCGCTCGGTCCGCGGCGGAAATGCCGGTAGTAACGCCTTCGGTTGCTTCAATCGAAAGCGTAAACTTAGTGCCAAACCCCGAGCCATTATCACGCACCATTAACGGCAGGTTAAGCTGCTCGCAGCGGTCGCGGGTCATGGGCATGCAAATCAAACCGCGGGCAAAACGAGCCATAAAGTTGATATGCTCGGCCTGCACTTTTTCGGCGGCCATGATGATATCACCTTCGTTCTCACGATCCTCATCGTCCATGAGGATCACCATTTTGCCCTGGCGGATATCTTCCACCAGCTCGGCGATAGGGGCTAAGCCTCTAGAGGAGGGGTGCACCATGGAATCTCCAATAAGTGTTGTCACGAAAAGTTCGTTACAAAAAGCTCGTTACGAAAAGCTGCCGCGAAAGCGGCGATTTAGCGCGTCAGGTTACCTTGCTATCGCTAAATTCACCAGATGCGTCAGTTACGCTAGTCGGCAGAGGGGAAGCGATAATGCGCCAATCACGCCCCACCGCCCGCATGTCGTGAATCGCTAACCGCCGCTGATCGGCCATGCGCGACAGCCCAGGCAGGGCAAAAAGCGGCCGCGCTTCCCCGCCTAACAGGGTAGGAGCAACGAAGAGCTGCAGCTCATCAACCAGCGCTGCATCGAGCAGGGCACCTGCTAGCGTCGCGCCGGTTTCCACCAGCAGCTCGTTAACCTGTTCGTTTTCGGCCAACCACTGCAGCATCAGGGCTAAATCAATACGGCCATCGCTACCGGCGGGTAACACATACACTTCGGCACCTGCCTCGGTTAGCCGAGCACGTTTCTCCGCCGTGTGTGCCGGGGTGGTAATCACTAATGTGCGCCCTGGTTCGCTCAAACAGGCCGCCGCCAGGGGTAAACGCAGCCGCGTATCTAAAATCACCCGCAGGGGCTGGCGGCGAACGACGTCTTCGGCATTAGCAAGCTTTAGCTGCTCAGCACGCAGCGTAAGGCGCGCATCGTCCATAATCATGGATTCCACACCGCTTAAGATGGCGCTAGAGCGCGCCCGCAGCCGCTGCACCTGGCAGCGTGCTTCTGGCCCGGTAATCCACTGCGATTCGCCTGACCCCATCGCGGTGCGGCCATCTAAACTCATGGCCATTTTCAGGCGCACAAAAGGGCGCTGGGTGGTCATGCGGGCAATAAACCCAGGGTTAAGCGCTCGTGCGTCGTTTTCTAGCAAGCCAACCGCTACGTCAATACCGGCCTCTTTCAGCAGGGCAATACCGCGACCGCTCACCTGCGGGTTGGGGTCCATCATGGCAATCACCACCCGCGACACCTTGGCTTCCTTCAGCGCCAGCGCGCAGGGGCCAGTGCGCCCGGTGTGGGAACAAGGTTCAAGGGTGACGTAGGCGGTCGCGCCGTGTGCGGATTCACCTGCTGCCTTTAAAGCGTGAATTTCAGCATGGGGTTCACCGGCACGCAGATGAAAGCCTTCACCGACAATCTGCTCATCACGCACGAGCACGCAACCAACGCGGGGGTTAGGGTCGGTGGTGTACAGCCCTTTTTTGGCTAACTGTAGCGCCCGCGCCATATAACGGTGGTCGGCTTGGCTAAACACAGCACTCATTATAACGGCTCACTGTTTTGCTCGGGCTTTTGAGACGGCTCTTGAGAAAGCCGATCAATTTCGGCGCGAAATTCGTCTAAATCCTGAAACTTGCGATACACCGAGGCAAAGCGGATATAGGCCACATGATCAAGGGTTTTAAGCGCCTGCATCACCGATTCGCCGATATCCCGGGCGTTGATTTCACGATCGCCCCTGGCGCGCAATGTTTGTCGAATGCGCTCTACCGCCGCTTCGATGGCTTCCGCACTGACGGGGCGTTTCTCAAGCGCGCGCAACATGCCCGCTCGCAGCTTGGCTTCATTGAAGCTCTCGCGGGAGCCGTCGGACTTCACCACTCGCGGCATCACTAGCTCTGCGGTTTCGTAGGTGGTGAAGCGCTCTTGGCAGCTCGCGCACTGGCGACGCCGGCGCACCTGGTCGCCGTCGGCCACCAATCGCGAATCCGTCACTCGAGTATCGTTTGCACCACAAAATGGGCAATGCATGGCGGTCAACCTGTTGTCAGCCCGTGTCGGCAAGCCGCACGAATTAGCGTGTTATAACCTATCTTTAGTGTGTGCTATTCATGGCGTTTAAAGCAGCAATAAGTGCCAGAAGCTACTATCGCTTAACGTTTAAACGCGGTATCAACCTCGTATTGTAACGATTTGGCACACAAGCTGCAGCGTTTGTGGCAGATTGTTTATAAGGAGCCACCCATGCCCCCCTTCGAACAAACCGTTCACCACTACCTCACCCACCTGTATGGGCCGCGGGCAGACGAGGTACAACGGCGTTTAAATCAGCACCTTGAGCATTTTCTGTCACTTGCTCCGTTTTCGTCCACCCCCATCGCTGCTACCGGCAATAATGCACCTTCATGGAGCGAAAAAGATCAGTGGGTGATCACCTATGGCGACTCGATTATTGAAGAAGGCGTGGCGCCATTAGCCGTTTTGAGCGATTTTTTACAAACCCGCCTGGGGAATCGTATCAGTGGTGTACATGTACTGCCCTTCTTCCCGTGGAGCAGTGACGACGGCTTCTCGGTCATCCATTATCGCGAAGTTAATGCTGACTTAGGTGATTGGTCGCATATCCGTGAGCTTGCCGGACACTACGACTTAATGGCCGACCTGGTACTCAACCATGTCTCGCGGGAATCGCTCTGGTTTGTTGATTACCTGAGCGGCAGCCTGCCCGGTCGCGACTACTTTATTGAAGCCGCCCCAGAGACCGATGTCTCTCAGGTGGTTCGCCCGCGCAGCAGTCCTCTACTCGTACCTGTTTCGACCCGGCGCGGTACCCGTTACCTTTGGGCAACATTTTCTGAAGACCAGCTTGATTTAAATTTTGAAAATCCGGATGTGCTACTGGAATTCGTCGGCATCTTGCTTTTCTACCTGGAGCAAGGCACGCGGATTGTGCGTTTGGATGCAGTGGCTTTTTTATGGAAACGGCTGGGCACGCCCTGTATTCACCTTCCGGAAACCCACACCGTGGTGCGGCTACTCAGGGCGATTGTGGATCACGTGGCCCCTGGCACCCTGCTGATTACCGAAACCAATGTGCCCCACCAGGAAAATATCAGCTATTTTGGTTTAGATCGGCTACCCGCAGGCCCGCCCGACGAAGCCCATATGGTGTATCAGTTTGCCCTTCCTCCCCTTTTACTGCACACCCTCACCCGAGGTGAAGCCAGTACGCTGCAAAGCTGGCTTGCTAGCCTGCCAGTACTACCTGAGCAATGCACCTACCTCAATTTCACCGCCAGCCACGACGGTATCGGCGTGCGCCCGCTAGAAGGCTTACTGCCTGATCACGAAAGAGATGCGCTGCTGGAGTTAATGCACAAGTTCGGCGGATTCGTCAGTATGCGCAGCAACCCAGACGGAAGTGACACACCGTATGAGATCAATATCACTTGGTTCGAAGCCATGCGCGGCACCCGCCGTGGTCCAGACCCATGGCAGATCGCCCGCTTTCTATGTAGCCAAGCGATTATGCTCAGCTTGCAAGGCATCCCAGCGCTCTATATTCACACCCTCACTGGCACGCTCAATGATGTGGAAGGCGTTGAGCGCAGTGGGCGCCTGCGCTCAATTAACCGTCGGCGCTGGCAGCGCAACGAGTTAGATTTACTGCTAGACAGCCCCTCTACTCCCACCCACGATGTTTTCCATGCCTTAAATCGGCTGCTGGAGCAGCGCCGTCAAGAACCCTGCTTTCACCCCACCGCCGCTCAGCGGGTGTTGGTCTCTTCACCCGAACTGCTAGCTGTGGAGCGTGGCCCGCTGCACGATGGCCGTCGGCTGTTAGCGCTATACAACGTCACCGACCTACCACTTCCTTTAGACAACCTGAGTGAAGCGGTAACCCAGACACTTGAAAAGCATGCGTGGCAGGCACTGGACCCAAGTAATCCTTGGGCTGCTGAAGGCGCCCTTCCCCCTTATGCCATTCGTTGGTTAGTGGCACCTGAATAGCTCAACATAAATCCCTACACTTAACTTAATAGTTAAGTACGGCGCCTTGCGGCATAACGCCCCAGGCAGGCCACACGTAATCCCTAAATAATGTCGTGCTGAGATAATGGCAGCACATCATTATTTCAGGGATTGTGTTTGCTTATGTTGCAACAGAGTATTGCCCTTGGGCCGATGGGCTTTAGTATTCACCAACTGCTAATCGGCTTGGCTTTTTTATTAGCGCTGTTAGCCGGTGCTCTACTGGGAAGACGCCATCGCATTCCTGTCAGCGATACGCTTTTTACACTGCTGTTCGTTGCCTTTATTGGCGCGCGCTTCGTCTTCGTGGTGCGTTACTGGGGCGAATATGAAGGCGTGCTCGACCGCCTCGATATTCGCGATGGTGGTTTTGATATTATCGGCGGCATTGTAGTGGGGCTTGGGTATGCTGGCTGGACGCTATGGCGTTCACCGCGCCTGCGTGTTCCGCTAAGCGGCGCGCTATTGGTGGGCGGTTTGGCATGGGGTCTGACAGCAGGTAGCGCTATCTTAATAGAGCACCAATCACGCCCACTGCCAGACATTGCCCTGACCACCCGCGCCGGCGAACCCATCGATCTTCCGCAACTATCGCAAGACAGCCAACAGCCTATCGTTGTCAACCTGTGGGCGAGCTGGTGCCCGCCGTGTATTCGTGAAATGCCGGTGTTTGAGCAAGCGCAGCAGCAGGAAACCGAGATTACGTTTGTTTTCATCAACCAAGGGGAATCTCAGGCACATATTGATACGTTCATGAATGAGCACGGATTCTCGTTGGACAACGTATGGCTCGACCCCCGCAATGCCGTTGGCCAAGCCACCGGCGCGCATGCCATGCCAACCACCCTTTTTTATGATGCCAATGGCCAATTGGTCAACACCCACTTTGGTGAGCTTTCCCGTGCCACCTTGCAGCGTGGCCTTGAACGTTTGCGCTGAGTGATTCGCTTACTAAATAGTCGCATTTGTTTATTTTCAATGCCGTGTATTACTTAATCAGGACACTGTTATGCCTTTAAACCGTCAGCCTATTGTGAGTGGCATCTTCTTACTTGCAGGAATTTTCGGCACAGCGACCAGCTATGCCGAAGACCTTCCTGCGCCTATCCAAGCGTTAGCCAATCAAGGGTTGGAAATTCATGGCCAGTTTGACGCCCCCGGCGGTATGCGCGGCTATGGTGCCAGCGTGCAGGGTCGGGATATGGCGATTTACTTGACGCCCGATGGCGAGCACGCCGTGGTGGGCACGCTAATGAATAGCGAGGGTGACGACCTTACCGAGGCTCAGCTAGATGAGCATGTGCGCGCCCCGCTAGAAGCACAAACCTGGCAGCTATTAAACGAAAGCCATTGGATTCAAGATGGTGACGAGGATGCTCCACGGGTCATTTACACCTTCACCGATGCTAACTGCCCTTACTGCCGCCAGCTGTGGCAAGACGTTCGCCCCTGGGTAGAAGCAGGCGACGTGCAGCTACGGCATATCATGGTGGGTATTTTAGCGCCAGACAGCCCTGGCAAAGCAGCCGCTATACTGGGCGCTAACGACCCTGCTGCCACGCTGCATGAGCATAACCGCGGCGATGAAGTGGCTGCAAGCGCCCAACCGCGCGAGATTGAAGAGCAGGTATACGCCAATAACCAGCTGTTTGAAGAGCTTGGTTTATATGCCACGCCAACCAGTGCTTTTCAGCGGGAAGCGGAGAATGGCAGCATTCGCATAGATCGTATTCAGGGCTTACCCAGCGATGAGCGGTTGCTCGACATGATGGGCAGCGAAGCGCCATAACCCGTTGTTAGTACCGGATATCAAGTGCTGAGTATCAAACAAGAAGGGAGGCCGCGTTCGGCCTCCCTTCTTGCTAGCTTTTTTTTTCAAGCAACGCCTTTCAAGCACATTCTTTCAAGCGGCTTCTTTCAAGCTTGCTTTATTGCTCGTCAGCCAGGCTTTCAAACCGCGGCATACCAACGTTCCAGGGTTTAATGTCGCCTTTATCCCCGAAGTTGTCGTGATCACCGAGTACATGACCATCGTGTTCACGGGTTTGCCCGTACAGTGAACGGTCGTGGAAAGTGGGCCCAAACAGTTCAAGTGTTTCCGCTACATCACCCGTGTAGCGGGGATCTTGGGGGCGCTCTTGGTTGCTTATATAGTAAGCAATATCCCAAGACTCTTGATCACTCAGTGAACGCGGCTGACCAAGGGGCATGTTTTGGTAAATAAAGCCTGCCATGGTATCCACGCGAACGATGCCCGCCCCCCAGTTATTGGAACCATCACCCCAGGGCGCAGGGAACACATACTCGCCGTTTTCATAGTGCCCGGTACCGTCTTCCTGATGGCATATAGCACAGTTTTCCTGGTAGGCGGCCTCACCTCTGGCGTAATCGGGCTGTTCGGCTGGCTGGTCAGGCGCTGGGAAACCACGGCCATAGATCGGCTGGCTCGGATACATCGGCGCGCCGGTGGCCAACCACTGGTGGTAGGCACTCAATGCCAGCATTTCATCGCTGCCATATTCCGGCGGCGTGCCGTTCATGGAATAGGCAAAACAGCCAGCAATGCGTTCTTCAAGGTTGTTGACGTGCTGATTTTTACCGCGAAAATCAGGCAACGTTACCGCCGCCGCCCACACTGGCGCGCTAAATGGCTGACGCCCTTCGCCTAGGTGACAGCTAGAGCAGTTCATATCGTTATAAACGTACTCATCGCGCAGCTGCTGTGTATCGGTAAACAACTCGTAGCCGTAGCGGATAACTTTTTTAAGTTCCGGGTGAATATCGGCGTCTTCCAGGTCTGCCATTGTGGGTGGCACATGCACCAACTCACCTTCCTGGGGGGCGGGGTAACCAAGCTCAACAAGGGTTTGGTAAGGCATCTCATCGCCTTGCGCCGCTTCATTGGCAGCGTAGGCAGTCATCGTTAAACCGGTTGCCAGCGACATACCCGTGACCGCGAGCACCAGCGTGCGTTTACGCATCGTTATGGTGAGTGCCATGATTACTCCTCCCCTTCTTGATCTATATCCTGTTGGGCATACCACGCTGACACCGCCTGGATATCGTTGTCGCTCATACGCTTAGCAATAGCGCCCATTAAATTCTGTGGGTCGTTGCTACGCGTGTCGTTTTGCCAAGCGGTCAATTGAGCGCTGATATAACCCGCATGCTGGCTGGCAATACCGGGGAAATCACTGCCCACACCGGTGCCGCCCGGCCCATGGCAGCTCTTGCACGATACAATGTAGGCATCCCAGTCGCCGCGATTAGCCAGCTGTTCGCCGCGCTTTAGCAGCGCCTCATCGGCGTCATCGCCGCCTTGCCCTGGGGTTACCTCAAGCTGGCTGTAGTAAGCGGCAACATCGACAATCTGTTGGTCATTGAGCATGTTGGCAAATGGCATCATGCTGGCATTTTGCCGACGACCTTCTTTGAAGTCGTGCAACTGCTTGACGATATAGCCTGCATCAAGCCCGGCTAAGCGTGGCCATGACTCACCCCCTGGGATATTCATGCCACTGCCATCGGCCTGATGACAGGCAGTACAGGTAGCGGCGGCTGCCTGGCCTCGCTCAACATCACCTTCTTGCGCGATGGCACCTCCGGCGAACAAACTGGCCCCTACCAATAGGCCAAACCTGCTCAAGCGTGTTTTCTTCATAGCGGTTTCCCCTTGCGTTATGTTGTTGCTAATGCACGACGGCTCTTATTTGTTGCTTATATGCTTTGCCTATTTACTAGACGTGCTGATCATGCCTAATAGGCGTTACTTATATGTTTACATACTATGTTTACATTACTTACTCATATACCGCTGACACTTGGTCAGTGGGTGCCATCACAGGCACTTTTAGGCGGGCGATAAACCCACCTTCAGCAGGGCTGGCAAACGTGACCGCCCCACCAAAGCGTTCGGCAATCGCGGCCACAATCGCCAACCCCAGCCCGCTGCCTTGTTGCTTACTGGCGCGCCAAAACCGTCGGGTGATCTGCTCTAGCGTGGCGCTGTCGACCCCTGGCCCTTGATCACTCACGCTAAACGTCAGGTGAGACTCCCCATGCTCCCACTGCGCCGTTAGCGTCACAGGCGTTTCTGGTGGCCCATGGTGCACGGCGTTATCCAATAAATTACGCAATGCGGTGATCGCCAGTTCACGGGGCATGGCAAGCGTGGCATCGGGCCATTGATCGGGCACCACAAAACGTTCTAGATGAGCATGGCTGTCTGCCAGCGCGCACTCAGCTACTTCCGCTACGTGGCTTGCCTCGCCATCATCAAAGCGCAAACGCCCCTCTACGCGAGCAAGCGTTAGCAGCTGGTCAAGGGTGGAGCTCAACCGTACCACGCCCTCTTCAGCGTAGTTGAGCGATGCCATCGCCGCCTGCCCTTCCACCCGGCGGGCAACTTGTAGGTGGGTTTTGATAGCAGTCAAAGGCGTGCGTAGCTCGTGAGCGGCGTCGTTGGTAAAGCGCTGCTCGCGGATAATGGTTTGCTGAATACGCGCAAGCAGCGCATTGAGGGTCTCGATTAGCGGCCGAATTTCTTTGGGTAAGCCATAGGTGGCAACAGGTGCCAGCGCGTCAGGATGACGATTCGCAAGCGATTCACGCAGCCGCGTGAGCGGTGCCAAACCACGCCAAATACCTAGCCATAGCGCCATCATGCTGCCCACCAGCGCCACCACGAAGGGCACCACCGCTATCCGAATCACGTCACTAAGCAGCATATCGCGCTCGTCCATCCGGTCTGCGGTGGTAATCACGATTCCACCACGCTCATAGGTGAACACTCGCCACGTGACATCGCCTGCCTGGCGATAGGTATGCCCGCTTTCTCCGGGTGCCAACACGGTGTCTAAATCAGCATGGGTGCGCGCCATGATTGCGCCTTGGGGCGAGTGCACCTGGCAGGCAAGGCCTTCGATGGGCGGAATAGACATGACGGGGTGTTCGGCATCTGCCCAGACCTCAAACGGCAGCTGTAAGACTAACCCCGCCACCATCCGCGCCGACTGCGCTAAACGCTGGTCCAGGGTTTCCACAAACTTATCTTCCAAATCGCGCATTAGCCACGCCGCTGCTACGCCCCATAGCAGCGCCAAGGTTAACCCCAGAGTGAGCAGTAAGCGCGAGCGTAAACTCATAGCGGTACCTTTAAACTCATAGCCGTACCTTTCCGTACTTTTACCTTTAAGCTCATAGCTGCCCCTTGAAGGGCGTGCCGGCTACATGCACTGCTTCTGGCTTGCCTAATCGGTAACCAAGCCCGCGCACCGTTTCAATCACGCCACTGCCTAACTTTCGGCGCAGATGGTGGATATGCACATTAAGGACGTTGCTGGCGACGTCATCATTCATGCCGTAAAGGCTATCTTTAAGCTGGTCGGCCGAAAGCACGCTGCGCGGTGACTGCAAAAACGCTTCTAGAAGCACTATTTCACGGCGTGACAGCATAATCAGCTGCTCATTGACATACACTTCGCGGGCGGTTGGATCTAACGCGAGGGCACCATGCGTAATAATGCCACTGCTGCGCCCTGCGGCTCGGCGCAATAAGGCATGTAACCGCGCTACCAGCTCGTCTAAGTCGAAAGGTTTTACCAGGTAGTCATCGGCACCACCCTGCAAGCCATCCACGCGGTCACGCACCGCATCTCTTGCCGTTAGCACCAGCACTGGTACGTCGATGCCCTGGTCACGCCACTCAGCCAACAGCTGTAAGCCATCACCATCGGGTAAGCCACGGTCAAGAATCACCACATCGCTGGAAACCGTTTTCAGCGCTTGGCGCGCAGCCTTCAGCGTAGAAACGTGGTCAACCACAAAATCAAAGGTTATTAACCCAGTGCGAATACCCGAAGCAACTAGCGGGTCATCTTCAATCAGCAAGACGTGCATAACGGTTTCCTTTTTATTACCTGTCATCATGGCTGCCAAGGATTAAAGCAGCGTTAAGCAAACAAAAAACGCCCTTGCTGTGACGGCAAGGGCGATAGCGTTTAGATCATTTAGGTGGGGTCTATTGAGCAAGGCGCTTCGCAGCGAACCACCCGATTACCATGGTGAACAACATGGCCGTTAGCGGCAGCGACAGCCCACCAATAGAAGCAATGGCCGGGCCTGGGCAGTAACCCGAAAGCCCCCAACCAATCCCGAACAAGGCAGCGCCTCCCAGTAGCTTGGCATCCAGCTCCCTCTTAGTCGGCCGTTGAAAAACGCCTCCCAGCACTGGAGCTGAGCGCCTGAACACCAGTCGATAGCCGATAAAGGTGGTCATAACGGCCCCGCCCAATACAAACATCAGCGTAGGATCCCAGGCACCCGCCACATCTAAAAAGCCCAGCACACGTGCCGGGTCGGTCATACCTGACACTGCCAATCCCAAGCCGAAAAGCAGTCCCGCGGCATAGCCCGCGCAGGTTTTCATTACACTGCTATTCATTAAGTTATTCATGGCAATACTCATTGAAGACCACCTATGCCTATCAAGTGACGCGAGATATAAACCGTGACAATTGCCATGATTAAAAACACACCGGTGGCTGCCATAGAGCGCGGCGCCAAACGCGCCAAGCCACAAACGCCATGGCCACTCGTACAGCCACTGCCCAGACCTGTGCCCACACCCACCAGCAGCCCGGCCACGAGCATTAGCCCGACACCACCAGCAGGTGCGCCAATCACTTCGCCAGGGCTACCCGCCACGTTTCCTAAGCCGCTGCCTAATAACATGATGACCAATGGCCCACTGATTAATCCCAACAAAAAGGCAAACCGCCAGGCGCTATCACCTTTGGGGCGTTGAGTGATTAGATTACCAACAATGCCACTAATGCCCGCGATGCGGCCCAACGTTGCCATCAGCCACGTAGCGGAAAGGCCGATTAACACGCCACCAGCTAACCCTTGCAGGCTTGCCATCCAGTCCATACCACTTCCCCTACTTAAATTTATTAATGGGTACTTTTAGATAAACGTCGCCATTGTCTTCAGCAGGCGGCATATGCCCCGCACGCATGTTGACTTGGACAGAGGGAATAATCAGCCTTGGCATGCCGAGCGTGGCATCCCGCTCGGTACGCATTTTCACGAATGCCTCTTCACTGATGCCCTCATGCACATGAACGTTAGCCTGCCGTTGTTCAGCCACGCTGGTTTCATGCTGGAAGGTATCGCGGTCAGGGGCTTTGTAGTCGTGGCACAAAAACAGTCGCGTTTGCTCAGGCAGCGCCAACACTTTTTGAATGGAGTGATACAGGGTGCGAGCATCACCCCCAGGGAAGTCGCAGCGAGCGGTGCCATAATCCGGCATAAAGAGCGTATCGCCTACGAAGGCAGCATCCCCAATAACATAGGTCAAGCAAGCGGGCGTGTGGCCCGGTGTATGCACCACCTTTCCCTGCAAACCACCAATACTGAACACATCGCCTTCATTGAACAGCGCATCAAATTGGCTACCGTCCCGGGCAAACTCGCTGCCCGCATTGAATGCTTTACCAAATATTTCCTGCACCTCCACTATCTTGGCGCCAATACCCGTTTTACCGCCCAGCTTTTCATGTAGATAAGGTGCCGCTGATAAATGATCGGCGTGAACATGGGTCTCCAAAATCCACGTAACATCAAGCTGGCGATGGTGAATGAAAGCGATGATTTCATCGGCTGAACGTACGTCCGTTCGCCCAGCGGCATAATCAAAATCGAGCACTGAATCTATAATTGCACAGGCAGTGCTGTCTGGATCTTGGACAACATAGCTGAAGGTATTGGTTGGCTCGTCAAAAAAGTGGGTAACGATTGGGCGCTGCATTGAAGCCTCCCGTGGGATGTGCATGTATCGATAGGTTACGTAAACATCATAGTACACAAAATGTTATATGTTTATATATTTTTAGAATATAAAAATGGGGATATGCGCAAAATAACGTCTATTAAGTATTTTGCTAATGTAGGGTGAAATTAAGCCGATATTAAAAAAGCTTAATTACAAAAATAAGGAAAACCGTGACTCAATTAACAACAACACAAAAGCTGTGGGGAACGCTGGGAATTATCTGGATCGCCATGCTGATTTTGGTTGGCTGGTTAGCCTGGGAGAATCGTTAGACGATTGTGAGCGAACGCCGCGACAGCATTCAGTACGTAGTTGAAAGCGTGCATAGCCAGCTACAAGCCCTGCAAGAACACGTTGCTGCTGGCGATCTAAGTCTTGAAGAGGCCCAACAGCGCGCCATTGACAACATGTCCAGCGTCAACTTCGGGGCTAACGAGTATATTTTCGCTTTTAACGACGACTTACTGATTATTTCCCACCCCAGCCGCACACCCGGCACCGACATGACCGATTATCAAGACGCCAGCGGTATGGCGCTTTATCCAGCGCTGTTAAGTACTTCCCAAGCAGGTGGTGGCCATGTTGGCTACTACACGACCCGAGCAGGTGGGGATGAACAAATACCGAAAATCAGCTATGTGGCACACCTTCCTGAGTGGCAGTGGTCACTGGCGGCAGGCGTTTATGTTGATGATATAAACGAAGCCTTTATTGCCGGTTTGATTCGCTCGATAATGATCCTGTTAATTATTGGCTTACCGGTAACGCTGCTAATGGGCTGGGTTATTCGTGATGTGGCCCGCCGCCTGGGTGGAGACCCACGCTATGCCGCCAGCGTTGTGCGCCATATCGCCGACGGGGATTTAACCCAAGCCACTCAGCTTTCAGCGAAAGATCAGAGCAGTTTGCTGTTTGATATTAACCGTATGCGCGAAACCCTGGCCGATACGATTGGCGATATTCATTTAGGAGCACACCAGGTCAACAGCGGCGTTGAACAGATTGTAGGCGTTAACGAAGAGCTTTCTACCCGTACCGAAGAGCAGGCGGCCTCGTTGGCCGAAACAGCCTCCAGCATGGAGCAGCTTACCGCTACGGTTCAGCAAAATGCCGAACACGCCGATCATGCGCGCTCGCTTGCCACACGCGCAGCCGACAGTGCACAGCGTGGCAGTGATGCCATGTCCACCGTCACCGCCACCATGGCGACGATTAACGAAAGCGCCAGCCAAATGAGCAGTATCGTCAACACCATTGACAGCATTGCTTTCCAAACCAATATTCTGGCCCTTAACGCCTCGGTGGAAGCGGCACGCGCCGGTGAACAAGGACGCGGGTTTGCCGTGGTCGCTAACGAAGTGCGTCAGTTAGCCAGCCGCTCTGCTTCTGCCGCCCAGGAGATCAAAACCCTGATCGGCACGTCGGATAGCAAGGTTACGGAAGGCAGCCGCCAAGTACGCGATACCGGCGATGTGATCAACGGCATGGTCGATGACATTAAACAGCTCAGCACGCTGGTTCAGGAAATTTCTGCGGCCACCATTGAGCAAAGTAGCGGCATTGAGCAGGTCAACCAAGCCGTGACACAAATGGATCAAATGACCCAGCAAAATGCCAGTCTGGTGCAAGAGAGTAACCATGCGACTCAATCCCTGGCGCAACTAAGCAATCAGTTGCGCCAATTGGTCACTCACTTCCGTATTAACCAGGGCGCCGGGCATGCACAGGTCAGCTTACCGGCGTCTGCTCCCATCCCACGGGTATCACCTCAGCACAGCGATTTTTAGTTTTTAGCATCGACTAACAATCAAGTATGAAAAGCTAAGGCCAGCTACTCTTGGGTAGCTGGCCTTTTTATCTAAATAACGAGTTTGAAACGTCTACACCTTCCCTTGATTATCGAGTTCTACCGCTTCATTCATGCGTGCGAGTAGGTCCGGCACGGCAGCCTGTACTCGGTTCCAGCTTGGAATAAAGGGCCGCTCTCGGGGGTTATCTATAAACAGATTACCCGCTTCGAGAAGATTACTGGCAAATAGCTCTACGGCTTGCTCTTCGGTGTGGCGGTCAAGGCTTAACCCGTTCATCGTGGCATCATGGTCATAGGCTTCAATCAAATCCAATGCAAAGCGGTAGTAAGTGGCCTTGAGCGTGCGGAAATCTTCGCTGCTAAAGGTGATGCCCTGGGTCGCTAATTTACGATAGAGCGCCTTCGATATATCCAGGCTCATGCGGTTTAAGCCGCCATCCGGATCCTCTTCACTAACCGGCTGATGCTTATGGTCATAGGCATCGGCAATATCCACCTGGCAAAGCTGACGCAGCGAGTAGTTCCGGTGCAATTCGGACAGTACGCCGATCTCTAACCCCCAATCCGCAGGCATACGAATGCCTTCAAGCACATCGCTGCGCATAGCGAACTCACCTGAAAGCGGATAACGAAAGCTATCCAGGTAGTCGAGATACGGCAGCGGCCCGCACACGGTTTTCAGCGCCCGTAGCAGCGGCGTGACGAGTAGTCGCGAAACACGGCCATTTAACTTACCCTCCGCAATACGCGGGTAATAGCCTTTACAGAAACTGTAGTTAAAGTTTGGGTGAGCCACCGGGTACATCAAGCGCGCCAGCAACCCACGCTCATAGGTCAAAATATCACAATCGTGCAGCCCTATGACTTTTGATCGGCCCGATGCCAGCACATAGCCTGCGCAGTACCACACATTACGACCTTTGCCAGGCTCCAAAGCTCCCAGCCCGTGATCTTCCAGCTCTGCATCCAGAGCACGCAGGCGTGGGCCATCGTTCCATAAAATGCGCGTATGCTGGGGCAAGCGTGAGAAAAACTCACGTGCGTATAAGAACTGTTCGCGATTCGCTCGATCCAGGCCAATCACAATCTCGTTCAGATAAGGCACTTTAACCAGCTCATCGACAATCGCCGATAACGCGGGCCCTTCCAATTCCGAAAATAGCGAAGGCAGTATCAATCCCATTGGGCGGCGGCGTGAAAACTGACACAGCTCCTGTTCAAGCGCGTCTACCGGGCGTCGAGTCAGGTTGTGAAAATCCGTAATAATACCGTTCTGATGAAAGTCACTCATTCGCTTACCTCCCTGGATTTACAGAACTGGCTTTTACACAGTTTTTTTACACAGCGACAACATCGCATGCTTCCGCCGCCTCTACACGGCGGTCATCTCGCCCCCACCAGTGGGCTACCCCCTCAGCCCAACCAGTCGGTCCTGTTGCCTGCGTGCGGTATAGCGAAGTGTTACTTGGCTCAACGATTAAGTCGTGACAGCCTCGAATAACGACAGCTTGATCAACTGTATTCAGCATGGTGATATCGTTCGGCCCATCCCCCAAACCAAGCGAGAGTGGCGTACGCCCTCTTAAGGCGGTAAAACGTTTGATCAACCACTCTACGGCGCTGCCTTTATCCGCCGAGCGCCCCATAACATGCCAAAACCGACCGCCTTGAGTGAGCTGAAGCCCATCTCCTTCTAAAGCGCTACGAAAGGTATCCAAAGCAGCGTCGGTGTCATGCCATATCAATGGCTCACTGCCTTCCCGTTGACGAGCATTTTTGGCACGCGCTTCATCTAGCCCGGTTAGCTCCATCACTTCTAGAACGCTCAACTCACCCATTCTCGAAAAACGGATACCCTGTCGTTCACGCCATACTTTCAATCGGGCACGGATAAAACCAATGTCCACACCAGGATGTTTAATAACAACGCCGTCCCTGCCACTGCCTGGGCGATCCAAGCGTGCATGGCACCATCCTGGCGGCAACCCAACAACAGCCCCATTTTCAGCAATAAACGGCGTACCCGTGAGGCCTAATGCCTCACGCAGAGGAAACAACTCGGCACGCGTTTTGCTGGTAACCGGAATGACAGGCACGCCCATCTGCTTTAGCCGAGCAAGCCAAGGCACAGCGGGACTGAAATCATAACTATGATGATCCAGCAATGAGCCATCTAAATCGGTCAAAACAAGACGCGGCTGCAACGCCGGGTCTGGCGAACAAAATGGCTGGGAGAGTGACACAGTAAGACGAGCGGATTCAGGCATGGCACTACCTCTTTTCGACCTCAGCACATAGCTAAGATGTCATGTCTGGACTAACTAGTGGCTATCAGTAACCTATTTATTAAATTACTCAGCAAATTGTAGGCCAAAAAAGAGAAGTCCTATTACAGCAGTACGTTACATCGTGCTTTAGAGATACAAAGCGCTATCCCCTTATTAGCACCAAAAAGAAGCGCCCTGCCTGCACCAAAAAAGAGCATGGAAAATAACGCAACATTTTAGAGCTACACGTATAAAAAAGTTTACCCAACCCCTTGGCAAAGCCTCAATAATAGCTATACTCAAATTGTACCCACTGGGAATCCTGTACACCCTCACCTGATACCAGTGGGCTGCAGTGAGCCAAGCCCTTTGTAGCCCGCCTCCCCCGGCGGGCTTTTTTATGAATAATACCGGGGTTATGAATAATACCGGGACATCAGATAATTAAATTAAGGAATACCTTAGACACCCTGTGCCGAATGATCGAACACCCGATACACTGGCATTACACTGCTGTCCTTTACTCTTTAAATATCGTTAGAGAAGCTTGGTCATGCTATTCTAAATTTGATAGGTTTTCTGAGGGTGTGTCATGTACGCCATCGAGTTTGAAGCAGATATCAAAAATGAATTCATTCGTCTGCCACATTTTGAAAAGCTGAAAAACCGCCATGTGAAAATTATAGTTTTAGCTGATGATAGCGCCGAGCCTGATCATGAAAAAATTGTTCAACGCCAACCAGCCAAGGTGCCACCAATTGCTTTCAAAGAAGAAATCATAGACACGGAACCTGACGCCAGTTGGGATCTAACCTGATGCAGGTGCTAGATACTCATGTGTGGTTATGGTGGATGTCTGGAGATGACAGGTTAAAGCCCCACTGGCGCAATGCGATTGAAACCGATGCAAATGTCGGGGTGAGTGCAATCAGCTTGTTTGAAGTGGCTTGGTTGGTTGAGCACAATCGCATTGACCTTGGTTGCACGCTGAACTGGTGGTTCGAACAAGCGCTTGACGCGTCAAACATAGCACTATTGCCCATTACTCCCGCCATTGCTGAGAAGGCTGTTTCGCTGCCCAAACACCACAGTGACCCACAAGATCGGATTATTATAGCAACAGCGCTGGTGCATCAGGCACAACTGTTATCGGCTGATTCGAAATTCAAATTTTATAAAGAACTAAGCAATCTTCTTATTCGCTGAAAATTAGCCAACCACCATCAACGTTAGACATGGAGGGAGCTTTAGCTCGCGATGATATAGGCGCATTTAATTACTCAACGTGAATCACGACTTCTACACGGCGATTTCGTGCGCGCCCCTCTAGCGTACTGTTGTCTTCCAAAGGCTGCGTGGCTGCCAAGCCTACGGCCCGCAATCTTTCTGGAGATACTCCCGCTGCCTCTAAGGCCTCAACGATAGCGATAGCGCGAGCACTGGAAAGCGCCCAGTTTGAAGAGTAATCGGGCGTGTTAATCGATTGACTATCGGAGTGCCCCTCTACCCACACCTCACCATCATAGCGCTGTATGGTTTCAAGCAGGCTGCCGACTAATGATGTGCCGTTTGTAGTGAGCTCTGCGGTTGCTGAAGGAAACAGCAACTGATCTTGTACCCGCAAGCTTATCCCTTCAGCCACCCGGGAAACTTCCACACCGTCTAAATCCGGCAAATAGGCCGATGAATCGACACGCTGAGAAAGTGCCTGCTCCAAGGCGACGGCCCCCGAGATAGACTCATCACTCACTGGCTGAACATTGACTGGGGGACGGTCAGTTAACACCACCATATAATCCGCGATAGGTGAAGAAAGATCATCGTTGCCCGCGGGCATCAGTAAGCGAGGCAAAGGAACGATCGCTTCAACGAGGGATGCACGTGTGGGAGCAGGAGCGGCTAACAATGGAGGCACACCGTACCTAATGCGCCAAGGCAAACCAGCGACGCCTAACGCAGCACTGATGGCCATTGGGCTTAATCCGGCTTCGCTCATTACCAGCATATCCTCACGCGGGGGGCGCGCCTGCAATAGTGAGGCAGGTAAGGGAACTTCCAATGCAGGCGAAGAGGGAAAAACATAGTCGCTGGGCGTATCCTCATCAAACCATTTCGGGCTAGACGACCCCGCGGCGGCAATAATGATAACAAAGAGAGCCACCAGCAAAGTCATGATATCCAGATAGCTAATCATCCAGCCACTATTGCTATCGCTTTCGTGATAGGCCGACATGAGCGAATCATGACGTGGACCGCTGCGGTAATCTTCAAGCATTACTATTATCGCTCATTAAAGTTTTGAACCTCGTGGCCGATGTAACCATTTAATACACGCCATGTATCACAAACTACATCATAGGCACTACATAACAGGTACCATAAAACCGGTACCACAAAACAAGTACGACCTAACAAGTCGGTACAACATGCCTTGTCATTAGGCATCCCAAAGTGGACATGGCAAACTAGTCTATCAAAAAGCCGTTTAGTAGCGAGAAGGAACCACTAGGTGCGCATGCCTCCCATATCAACACGCTTATCTTATTTCATACGGCCAGTTAGTTTGGGGCTGGCGAGCTTAATGCTTAGCGGCTGCTTCTATGCCAATACGTCCCAAGCACCCATCGCTACGACCTACCCCTATACTGAGCAGCAGCGCATGCAGGCGGCTCATCATTGGGACGTACTGGCTCGTCACGAAGCGAGCAACATCTTACAGCGCGAACGTGTTCGCAATCGCGACCTCTACATCACCCAAGAAGACAATGCCGCGCTACATGCTTACAGCGGTGGTGAATTCGGGCGTGGTTTTCGCACTCTGTTGACCAGCGAACTAGTCTCGCGGGGGGCCAACCTAACCACCGTGCCCACCCCTAACAGCGCCAATATCAGTATTGATGTAGAAGTGATAGAGCATCGCGACCGTGGCTTTATCCGCCCACCTGTGGGCGCTTTCACCGCACTTACCGCGGGCGTTGCCGTGGCCACTATACCCTTCAACCAATGGCGCGAGCCCGCGCTTGCCTTAATACCTGCGGGCATACTCGCCGATACCACTAGCGGCAGCTGGACCCACACCGGCAACGAAGAGATTATCGTCACCACACAGATTATCGATGGCGAACGAATTCTCTACTCGTCGTCCAATATTTACTACATTAATGCGGGCGACCGCCGCCACTATGCCCCGCACCGCGTGCCTCAACCGCCTGCCATCCCCTCTGTCTCCATCACCGATAATTGGTAACGCCATGCTTTCACCTTCAACCGTCACCCGCCCCTTGCTACTGATATGCATTACACTGTTATTGGCAGGATGCGCCAATTTTGGCAACACCAACACCCAAGCAGCGCCGCCTGAACCCGACCTTTCTGAACTGGTTCACACAGCCGCCGAGCAAATGGTGGCAAGTAATCCAGACATTACCCGCTACAGCCCAATGATTGCGGCCACGTTCGTGAGCATCGACAACCTGAGCCAATCTTCAACGTTTGGCCGAATTAGCTCTGAGATTATGGCCTCAGCGCTAGCGCGCCAGGGTATGCAGGTGCGCGAAGTAAAAATGCGCGACAGCATGTTTATCGAAGAAAGCGTGGGGGAATTAATTCTTTCCCGCCAGGTACAGCGCTTAAGTGCGCAGCATAATGCCCGTTCTATTCTTATGGGCACCTATGCGCAAGGGCAGGATTACGTTTATGTCAGCGCCCGAGTGGTCCGGGCAGGCGATGCCATGGTGCTCGGCAGCGCCGATTTCCGCCTACCGTTAAATAACAACACCCGCAGCTTGTTAGAAGGTCAAGGAGGCTGGTAAGGCCTCCAACATTGCGGTTCATGGTAAACAGTTAAGGGGGGTCATAGGGTTTTCTTCAGCAACTCTGCCATTAAATACCAGCGGTCACCTCCTTGCTGCATAAGAACTGCCAGCACAGACCCACCCTGACCCCTAGCGTTAACCATCAAATTCTCGGCCGCGCCAACCAGTGTGCCTGTCTTGCCCGACACGATTTCAATCGTGTCGGGCAATTCAATCGCTTTTAGCCGTGTTGTTACCGTTAAGGTACGTGGCTGCTGTCCTGTAATAGCAATGTCATGCATCTCCTTGCCAACGATGTCGGCAATCAGAGGGTAGCCAAGTGCTGCCTGAGAGATAAGCATGATATCGCTGGCAGTGGACCACATGTCCCGTTGATTCAACCCGCTAGGGTTGCTGAACGTGGATGCGGCCGCTCCTAGTTGCTGGGCTTTACGGTTCATGGCTGCGACAAACAAGGCCAAAGGGTCGCCCCCGCCGCCCTGTCTTTGCAAGATATCGAGGCCGGTCGTTCGAGCCAGCAACTGAGCCGAACGGTTCGAGGAAGGAATCAGCAGGTTGTGCAAAGCATCCAGCACGGAGAGCTGGTCATCGGTTTGTAGATTAGCCCCACTGCCTCCGACCAGATCACCAGGCTCCACCGTCAAGAGCAAAGAAAGGTCGTCAACATGATCCAACACCACCATCGCTGTGAGCAGCTTTACCAGGCTCCCCGGTCTGAAAGGCAGCTCACTTTGATGTGCTATCAACTGACGGCCAGCATCATCCACCACCAGATAGCTCAACTTCGCCATGCTCTTAAGCACGTCGCTGAGTTTGAATTTATTGGAGCCTTTGGCGACTAGCAGATCACCTAGCTGCAATATTTCTGTCAGTTGCAACCGAGCCTGCTCATTATTCTCGGGCAGCAGCACGGTGTTAATGCGGCTTTCAAGCGCCGGTGCCAGTGCCTGCATCTGCTCGCCCACTAGAATGACAGATTCCGCCCCAGCTGCGCATATCGACGGCACCAGTGCTCGATGATAGACGCCGCTTTCCTCGCCTAATTCGAGCATATCACCTAGTAGCAGATGCTTCCTGCCAGGCACAGAGCGCTCGGCCACTTGGGCCAGCATGGCTTCCATGGAGAGCGGGTTAGCGTTATAGGCATCGTCAACAAAGGTGACCGTTTTGCTGCCAAAAGATTGCCTCCATTCCTGGCCACGACCTTCTGGGGGCTCCAGTTTGCTCAGTGTTGCTATAATCTCTTGAAACGGTAATTCCCAAGCAACCATCACCCCAAACGCGGCCAGCACGTTCATGACAACATGAGCGCCCTGCCCGCCCAAGGGCAGAGTCAGTTGCTGGTCACCGACCTGTACGGTTGCACCGGTGCTCGGCACTAGGGCCGAGGGAGTGAGCCAGCGTATATCGCTATCAGGATGGGTGCCGAATGTCAGCAGCTTGAGTTTTTTACGCTTCGCAGCGTCCCGCACAATCGGCCATTCGTTCATATCTCGATTAATCACCGCGTGCTTTCCGGGCTCCATTGCGTCGAAGATGCGGCTCTTTTTAATGGCAACCTGCTCTGTGGTCTTGTGATATTCCAAGTGAGCCGGCCCGACGTTCAGAAACACCGCGACATCCGGCTTTGCGAGACCGGAATTCACCGACATACGGCCAATCGCCATTTCCACTACCTGAAAAGGAGCCTCCCAATCCATTGACGCAAGGTTCCAGGCTACCCCATGGGGCAAATTACCACTCAAACGGGAGGCACCGGTTTTCCCCCAATGACTCAACAAGGTCTGCAGCAATTTGACACTACTGGTTTTCCCGGCACTTCCGGTGACACCTACCACGCGCCCCTTAAACCTCTGCCGCGCATAGCGGCCAAAATCCAGGATAGCATCGCTCCGTGACCTTACCTGGTAGCACGGAATACCTGCCGGCAGGCCCTGCGGCTTTGTGCCTTCAAAGATCAACGCGCTCGGTTCGTGCGGCAACCGAGCAAGCCGCTCAACGGGAACCCCACGGCTACCTTCACCTTCACGAACCACCACCATATGCCCAGGCTGCAACGACAATGCTGTGAAACTAAGGCCGGTGGCCTGCCAATCGCCACTGGGTACCGACAACCATTGACCCGATGTCGCCTGAGCCACATGCCACCGATTCCAGCCCATGGCCTGGGCTTTGAGTTCAGCGTCATCAGCCGTTTGCACCTCTTTCCTTGGGGAGGTTAGCCAGTGCAGCGGCGACACTTGCTCTTTGGGTGGTGCGGCATTCAAGCGGGGGTGCTCAGTACGCCTTATTGCCGGCTGATAAGGTTGCGGCAAATAATGCTGCAAATACGCCACAAACCCAGACAGGTAGTGTTCTACGTCGTCAATTCTCACACGGAAACTATGATGGCGAATGAAGAAGCTACCTAGTATGCGCTGGGGGTTTTTAAAATAGATGGCGAACTCAGGCCAGAAAAAACCGTTGAGCAGATAACCGGCCCGAGTTTCAAGGGCGTAATAGAACTTGTCCAGATCCAACTGATCAAGCAGCTGACGATGCTCTTCACTGTTTTGAAGGCGCAGGATCATTTTATGCGCGGCCATCATCAGTTCGAGCAGCGTCGGGAAGGTCGTGATGCGCTCGATGACAAAATCCAGGTGCCCCGCCACATTCTGGATACCGAATTGATAGTAGCGCTGCTCCGGACGGTACAGGGTCAGCTCGTTCACACAGTAACTCAGCCAGTGGTCGTGAACCTGCCAATGCTTTTTAGCAATGAAGTAATCAAAGGCCTTAACTACGGCGTTGAGCCAGCGTTCGTCTCCAGTCAAGCCGTACAGACGCATCAGGCCGAAAGCGGCTTCACCGTCGTAGTAGATGATGCGAAATACTTCCTTGAGACTCAGGTCGTTGGCATTGAGCACATGCACCAGTTGGCCCGTTTCCGGGTTCTGCATTTGAACGATACCCAGAGCGAGTTGCTCCAGCAGTGGCAGGTAGCGTTCATCACCGGTGAGCTCGGTATATTTGACCAATGCCAACAGGCACACTGCATTTCCGCCCAGCTTGATTTCACCGTTCTCTTCCACCAAGTAGGCCAGGGTTTGGCCGGAGACATCGTGGTAGACGCGTATCAATTCGCTGGCAAGGTACTTCAGCGCACGATCTATGGCTTTTTTTAGCTCGGGCTTGCCGGTGACTTCCCAGGCTTCCAGCATGGCATAGGTGGTACTGGCGTGGCGCAGCGTGTTGTAGGTGTTAATCTCACGATCAAAACAGGGGTGAAGACCGTACACAAAACGACCGCTGTCATTCACCTGCTCTGCCAGAAACTGACTGGATTGCCCAATCAGGTTCTGCACCAATGGGGCTTCGAGTTCAGGAATCCATCGGCGGCCTGTATCTCTCCCTTCGCTGCCGCCGGTATAAGTGTTGATCATCGTCGGTGCCTGCTCAGCCTGAAGTAGCAGGGCAGCGGTAGTAAACACTACCACCGGCTGGTCCGGCGCGGGTTCGGGCAAGGCCTTACCAAAACGGGTTCGCGTATAACGCAGCACGTTACCAGCATTAAAGCAGGCGTGATTCACCTTGTTGCCACCATACAGCATTGCGTTAGCGTTAAGCTCCTGCTCTAGCAACGGGTGGTGGAAGTGGGCATCAAGCGAAATACCGTAGCGAAAATAATTACGCCGAGTTTCGTGCAACCGCGCCTGAACTTGTTGCCAACGGCAAGTTCGCGCGGCGTTTACCCAATCTACTCGCAAGAAGCGCACCTTTCGCCCAGCAAGGCGCTGTTTTACCAAGATTTGCTGAAGCGCCTGCCAAACTTGCGCCGTGGTGGTATGGCGTACATGCACCACCTGCGCGCGCTCGGTGCCATCGCTAAATGACAAAAACACCACCCGAGGTGCCTTTTCCGGCAGCTGGTCAAGCGCCTGACACAACGTCGTTTTTGCCTCTGCTAACAGCTCGTCTAGACGGGCCAGGCGGTAGCGCTTGAGATTCGCCGCTATGGCGGTTGCCGGCTGCTTACGTTGTTTGGGCAGCTGCGCTTTTTTCTTCTGCGCCTGCTGGGCACGCTGAGCCATAGAGAGGCTACGAGATTTCGTCATACGGGCTTTCCTGTTCTGCATGCGGGTGAATGCACCCACGAATCATGCTGGGCATTGATTCGGGGCTTCATCGCTCTTCCATAACGTGGAGAGCGTGACCGGCATCCTCGGCGAGTCAGGGGAA